>Ga0302278_10001339_pt1 | contig 30669 bp, 25 predicted proteins | sample III_Bog_N3_2_FD_194543 | JGI IMG/M metagenome (GOLD analysis project Ga0302278, IMG submission 194543) | Peat permafrost microbial communities from Stordalen Mire near Abisko, Sweden - III_Bog_N3_2 | ecosystem: Environmental > Terrestrial > Soil > Wetlands > Peat | place: Sweden: Abisko... | reverse complement strand
TCAGGAATAGAAGATTACGCGACCGATGGGAAAGACGGCTTCCGCCCGGGGGATGGACGAATCACAAGACCCCGGTACACGGCATGAAAGGCGACCGATTTGGGCGAGTCTGGCGATTCCGGCGGTACCCAGAGCGGGGCATCCAAGGATAGAGGCAACGCTTCGGATGGGAAGAAATTTTTAAGATTGAAACCATTATTTACCCTTTTCAAGGGAAAAGAAGCGAGGACTGACGACATGCAGGTGCTGACCACTCCCGGAGCGACCTATACCCCAGGCCGAACGAATTTCGGTTTGCTCCCCGAACCCGAGAGGAACGCTGCGTCGTTTGCCACCAGCATCGCGATTAACGGCATGATCGTACTGCTGGCGATTTACCTTGGAACTCAGGTGAAGAAGCTGGTAGAGCACAAGTATGAAGAAACAGTTTTGATCATGCCGACCACGCCGCCGCCTCCGCCGGTGAAGGTGAAGCTGCCGGAGCCGCCGAAGATTACGCCGCCCGAGCCACCCAAGTTGGAAGTGAAGCTCGACACGCCGAAGATCGTGGTGCCGAAGCCCCTGCCAAAGCCGGAGCCGAAGCCTGTGCAGATGGAAGCCAAGCTGGATATGCCGGTGATCAAGACGGCAAAGCCCTCAGTAGTTTTGGCGCCACAACCGAAAGCCGCCCTGGCAGCGGCAATGCCGGCACAGAACAACATGGTTAAGGCTTCGACCGCGCAGGTACATCTGGGCGAGACATTCGGAGTCACGCCGAATCCCAACGCTTCACGTCCGGCGACGGTCGCGGCCATTGGCAATCCGTATGGCGGTTTGCAAGGCCCAGCAGTGGCGCCTCACGGGGTTGTTGGTTCGACGGGAATGGGTAATGGTTTGAAGTCCGGCTCGAATGCCGGCACGGTCGGGAAAGTCGCATCGGTTGGTGTACCGGTGATGGCGGCCACAGTGGCCACCGCAGGCAAGGTTGCTTCTGCGGGGATTCCGAAAGCTGTTGAAGCAGCGCCGGTACAGCAGGTTGCGGCGACTCCGCAATTCACCAGCATTGAGGTTCTTTCCAAGCCGCCCGTGCAGTACACGAGTGAGGCGCGGCAGTTACGGATCCAGGGCGATGTGGTTCTTCGCGTCACCTTCACCGCCGCCGGCCAGGTCGTCATTCAGGGCGTGACCCGCGGTCTGGGACACGGACTGGATGAAGAAGCACGCCGAGTGGCCCAGCAGATTCGTTTCCGTCCTGCAACCAAGAATGGTCAGCCGGTGGATTCGACAACCAACATCACCATCACGTTCCAGCTGGCATAGATTCATGGGCCCGGCCCTCAGGGGTCAGAACTTCCACCATTGGAGGGCTCAGGGCAATGGCGCAGAGTGTCGCGCGCTTTGAATTCAGTTACAGGAATTCAGGTCCAGGCGCGACTTTGCGGGACCTATCGCCGTTGCCAGAAATCCGTCTAAGGGATAATGCCATCGCCATCCCCGCGACTGGCTTGTTGAGCAGGGTCGGGGGCATCACCGGAGCGAATTTCGTTGGCCCGGTCGGAATAGAAGACAGGAGTAATCAATGAGTTTTTGGACGAAATCGGCGGCCGTGCTGGTGCTTTCGCTAAGCGTGTCGGCATATGCGAAGAAAGAGCCGAAGTACGAAGCGGTGCATCCGTTGACGCCGGAGCAGTCGGCGCTTGTGGACCGGGCGATCGGACAAGAAAAAGTTTTGATCCAGTCGATTCGGAAGCGGACACCGCTTGTGGAGACCTACATCCAGAACACGAAGCCGGATGTGAAGCTCTACCAGGTTCCGGTAGAAGACCAGTACATGCTGAGCCGCGTGGACTTCGCCAAGGGCTTTGTGGACAAGGGCTTCAGCGATCGAACCGTCAAGCAGCAAAAGGGCGCCAAAGGCTTCTTCAAGGGCTCGCTCGACGCGATGCTGGGGTTGAGCAAGGCTCTGGGACTGGAGAAGTTTACCTACAATCCCAATGGCTTTATGCAGATGATGTTCCTTGACCCGACCGGATTCGACAAGAACCACTATGTGTTCAGCTATGTGCGCCATGAGTTTCTGGGCACGGTGCGCACGGCAGTGTTCGATGTTCATCCCAAGGTGAAGGGGATGGGCCGCTTCTTCGGGCGCATCTGGATCGAAGACCAGGACGGCAATGTTGTCCGCTTCAATGGCACCTACACGGGGCCGAACGAAGAAGACTCGAGCAAGTATTATTTTCACTTCGATTCGTGGCGTATGAACGTGCAGCCGGGCGAGTGGCTTCCGGTGGCGGTGTATGTGGAAGAGACGACGCGCATCGAGGGCGAGAAGACAGTAGGCCTGAAGGCGCAGACACACTTTTGGGGTTACAGCCTGAAGCTGCCGACCCGCGACAGTGAGAACGTGAGCGTGAAAGTGGACGACGCGGTCGACACGAGCGCCGACTCACAGGATGTAGGACCGTTACAAGCTTCGCGGGCGTGGGTGACACAGGCAGAGAACAACGTGATTGACCGCCTGGTAGAAGCCGGCCTGGTGGCGCCGCTGAATGCGGATCCGAATGGTTACGAGCACAAGATCCTGGACCAGATTGTGATCAACCTGCAGGTGCCGAACAATCTTGCCTTCACCGACCAGATCAAGACGCGGGTCCTGTTGACCGACACGATTGAGACAACGACGGTGGGCAATACGATCCTGATCTCGAAGGGGCTGATTGATTCGCTGCCCAACGAGCCGGCCATCGCGTCGGTAATCGCGATGGAACTGGCGCACATCGCGATGGGACACCACATCGACACGCGCTACGCGTTCAACGACCGGCTGATGTTCCCGGACACGGCGACGTTCCAGCGCATCGACATGTATCACACGGACCACGACAACGCGGACGCGGCCAAGCGGGCGATGGAGTATCTGCAGAATTCGCTCTACAAAGATCAGCTTGGCGATGCGGGCCTCTACTACGCGCAGCTTGTGGATCGCGAGAAGCCGCTGAAACAGCTAAACACGCCGAAGCTTGGCGATTCGCTGTTGAAAGCGGATGGGACGCCGTGGATGGCGAGCCTGCAGCACATGTCGCCGAAGCTGAACTGGGACGACCTGGCGCAGAGGCCAGCGAACCCGCTCGGCTTCTGGCTGAAGACCGACCCGTGGGACGACAAGGTGCACCAACTGAACGCCAAGATCTACGCGTACATGAATCCGCGCGACAAGATGCCATTCGAGGTGACACCGATTTTCTACAAGCTGCAGCGATATGACGCCGCGGCGGCAGCGGCGGCATTGGCGCAACCATCGGCTCCGGCGGCAAGTCAGCAACCGCCCCCGGCCGATCCCAATGCGCAGGCACCGGCGAATGGCGGGGCTCCGACGGGGCAGCAACAGGCACCGGCAAGCACCGGTCAGCCAGCGCCACAACAGCCTCCGGCAGCCGATCCCAACGCGCCTCAGCAGGCACCACCAGGCCAAACACCCAGCCCGCAGTAGAAACGGATCGAGCGCACCGGCGAGTGAAATCACCGCCGGTGTTGTTTTCATTGCGCCCGAGATTGAAATCCAAACGGTTTTCCATCGACTGGATGTGCTTCGTGCTTTTTACTTGGTTCGATATGAGACGTTTCTCGCCCGTTGTCCTTTTCGTTGCGGTTGCCGCAGGCGCTGCAACGGCTTCGGCGCAGGTTGTGCCTTCTGCGTATACGCGTGGCATGGCCATCACCGCAGGTGGCGAGATTTCAGGCTTCCAACCGGACTATGCCGGAAATGGGACGCCGGAATCTGCTGGTTTTCACGGCTACCTGGCCGGCGTGGGCACCTATGTTGACGTGAGGTTTACGCCCTGGATACAGATTGAAGCTGAGGGGCGCTGGATGCGTTTCAACAAGCCCGTTGACGGCATTTACGAAGACAACTACCTGATCGGGCCGCGCCTGCCGATCTACAAGCTGCGGTTCAAGCACGCAACCCCTTATGCCAAGGCGCTGATCGGCTACGGCAAGTTGAATTTCGAGGACAAAAACGGCTGGGGACGGTACACCGATCTGGCCATTGGTGGAGGGGTCGATTTCAAAATGTCGAAACGGATCGACCTCAGGCTGCCCGATTTTGAATATCAGCTCTGGCCTGACTGGTCGGAGGGGACCGCCAACACCTACACCTTGAAGCCCTACGGCATCAGTGTTGGCGTTTCGTATAAGATATTCGGCGTCCGCTGAAGTTCCCTGTAGATCCCGCTTGCCCAGGATTCAATCTCATCCCACGCGCGGAAGTCGCCTTCTGGAAGCATGCCACTTGATCGCACCCCGGAAGGCTCTGCAAAACCCGGTGAAAGAATCCTAGTTTTTGCGGGACCATTGTGCTGAAGAACACCCTGTGATCCCTCGGCCGGATGCGCTTGCGAAATTTCGCGGGGCTCGCAAACCTTGCGCAAATCACGGCCCTTGCTATCGATATTGTTCGTGCCCAAGGGGCCGCTGCTGAACAACCAAACCGGACGTTGCGCCAGAGCAAAGTGATTGCGACGCACGAAATCTCGAGCCGGCTTCATCCAATGGAAGAAGTAGGAGGCGCTGCCGATGACCGCGGCGTCGCAGGTTTGCGGATTCCCTGCCTGCTGCACCGCGCAGGCCAATACGTCCAGCCCCTCGTGGCCCAGGGTCGCGGCAATGTGCTCCGCTATCCCTTCGTCGCGCCGTAACGGCTCGCATACGTGACGAGTACCCGCATGGCAATCAGCTTCCCCTCCGGCACATCAGGCGTGAGCAACCAAGGGGAGACTAGCCTTTGTCTTGAGCCGGTCACGGTGAGGATCGTCACATGGACCTTGCAGCTTTCCAACGCACCAATGAAGAGGGCCATTCGCCGCGGCGAATGGCCCTCTCTAGTTTCAAGGCTACGCAAATTGGTTGGGCGGCAAACCGCGTCCACTCGCCGCAGGGATTAGGCCGGCGAGGGTGAACCTTCAGGGAAGCCAGGCCCGCTGCGCGTATCCGGCTTGAGCACTTGTTGCGGAGTTCCGCTGCCGGTATCGCTCGGCGAGGCCAGCGACGAACGCATCGGGGGTAATTCTCTGCCTTCGATGAGCATCTTCACTTCTTCGGCGTCAATGGTCTCACGTTCCAGAAGCGCCGCGCCAATGCGGTGCATTGCGTCTGCATGCGACTCAACCAGTGAATGTGCGGACTGATACGCCTCGTCGATCAGGCGACGTACTTCCAGGTCGATCTGCCGCGCCGTCTCTTCACTGAAGTCGCGGTGTTGCGCGATTTCGCGGCCCAGGAAGATCTGCTCCTCTTTCTTGCCGAAGGTGAGCGGTCCGAGGCGGCTCATGCCGTATTCGCATACCATGCGCCGAGCCAGGTCGGTGGCGGTTTCAATATCGCTGCCCGCACCGGTCGACATCTGGTTAAGGAAGATCTCTTCGGCTACGCGCCCGCCGTAAGCGATGGCGAGATTAGCTTCGAGATATTCGCGAGTGTAGTTGTGCCGGTCACCGGGCAAGAATACCGTGACGCCAAGAGCCATGCCGCGCGGAATGATGGTGACCTTGTGAATAGGATCGGAGTGCTCGCGCAGGATCGAAACGAGCGCATGCCCGGCTTCGTGGTACGCCGTAACGCGCTTTTCTTCCTCGGTAAGCAGCATCGACTTGCGCTCCGCACCCATGAGGACCTTGTCCTTGGCGAGTTCGAAGTCGTACATGGTGACTTGCTTGCGATTCATGCGGGCGGCATTGAGCGCAGCTTCGTTGACCATGTTGGCCAAATCGGCACCGCTGAAGCCCGGTGTTCCACGAGCCAGCACGTTCAGGTTGGTATCGTCGGAGACGGGCACCTTCTTCACATGGACGCGGAGGACTTCTTCGCGGCCGCGAACATCGGGAAGGCCAACTACGACGCGGCGATCAAAACGGCCGGGGCGCAGCAGGGCGGGATCGAGAACGTCGGGGCGGTTTGTGGCTGCAACGAGGATGACGCCGTCGTTGGACTCGAAGCCGTCCATTTCAACCAGGAGCTGGTTCAGCGTCTGTTCCCGCTCGTCGTGTCCGCCGCCCAGGCCAGCACCGCGATGGCGGCCCACAGCGTCGATTTCGTCGATGAAGATGATGCAGGGAGCGTTCTTCTTGCCCTGCTCAAACAGATCGCGCACGCGGCTTGCGCCCACGCCTACGAACATTTCAACGAAATCAGAACCGGAGATCGAAAAGAACGGCACATTGGCTTCGCCGGCGACGGCGCGGGCCAAAAGCGTTTTGCCGGTGCCCGGAGGTCCGACGAGCAGCACACCCTTGGGAATGCGGCCGCCCAGCTTCTGAAACTTCTGCGGTTCGCGCAGATACTCGATGATTTCCTTCAGCTCTTCCTTGGCTTCGTCCACGCCGGCCACATCTTTGAACGTGACCTTCTTCTGCTGCATAGAGAGCAACCGCGCGCGGCTCTTGCCGAACGAGAGAGCCTTGTTTCCGCCCGACTGCATTTGCCGCAGCATGAAGAACCAAATGGCGCCCAGCAATACAAAGGGGCCAATGTTGATGAGCAGCGGGATTAGAATGTTGTTCTGCGGAGGCTTGATAATGGTGGTGACCTTGTTGGCGCGCAGGTCCTTGGTCAAGCTGTCGACCAGGCTGCTCGAGATCGCTGTGTGGAACTCGTCCTTGGCGCCCTTCAAGTGGCCGTGCACGTCTTCTGCCTGGATGGTAGCGTCCTGCACCTGTCCGGCTTCGATCTTGTCCAGCAGGTCTGAGTAGCCAATATCCTGTGCTTTGCCCATGCTGGAGCCTCTTTGAACGACGGTCCACAAGAGCATGAGGCAGACCAGAATAAACACCCAGAACATGATCGTTTTAACGGTCGAATTCACCAGGATCCCTCTTTCCCGGCGGCAGAAGATCCACCGACTGGATCTCCCATTCCGCCCCTCATCACCTTATAGACGTTCAACGGCTAACCAAAGTCGCGAAAGTGCGCACTTCCCCGCCGGCCGACAGGGGTGCCCGACCGCCCGGGGTAACAGTGAATCAAATTGTACTCCCTGCTGGGACGGACAGGAACCTGCACCTATGCCATTTTTGCCCGGCGATTGTGCCATTTACCTTTACTCAAAAGTGGCATGGTCTGCGCTTTTGAACGCGTCGCGGGCGGGCGGGTCAAAGAAGGTTAGTGACAGTAAGAACGATCCCAGGCTGCGGTTCAAGTTCAACGCCCTTCATCCACGCTACTTGACCATCGACTTCGATCACTGGCCAGACTGACCGGCTCGTACCAGTGATCCGCATCCGCTCAAGAACTTCCTTCACTTTCCGCGGTCCACTGGAGTGACGCAGCCGAACCTTGTCGCCGGGCTTCCAGTTTCTTACGCGGACGGGCTTTCCGCGAAAGCTTTGGCCCACTTCACTCGTGCTCTTCGAATCAAGTTGAATCTGAAACCGAATTCCGAAAAACTCCGCGGTGATTTCGCACGGAATCTTTGCTTCGTAGCCGGGAATCGCGCCCATCTCGCTGATTCCTGTGGAACTTACTTCAATCGTCAGGCGAAGCTCACGCGGAGTTCGTTCTGCCCGCAGCCCTTGAGCCAGTTCGCGCCTCTGGCCCGCACGTTTGTCGAGAGCCAGTTCGCGCAGCGTCTCGGTGGCGCGAAAATCGAGTCTTACACCCAGTTGGCCGGCAGCATGCCGTAACAGCCGCCGGGCAAGCGCCGGACCCATAGCGGCAAATCGTGTCACATCCAGGGCCAACCCGTCTCCAGACGCCCGGCCCCCGCCACGCACCGGCTTTCCCTCCATCAAGACCTGTGGAATGAGCCGCTTGAGCTCGCCCTGCCACCATGCCTCCTCGTCCCGTGCCAAAATCGCCATTTGCGCCAGGTGACCGCGCAGGCCGGGATTCCAAGTCTCCAATGTGGGCAACAGCTCGTGGCGAATGCGGTTGCGATCAAATCCGACGTCACGATTCGAGGAGTCCTCGCGCCATGTTTGCCCAAGTTCGCTCAAGTAGGATTCGACCTCGGCGCGCGTGGTCTGCAGCAACGGGCGGATCACCTGGCCAGTCGCCATCAAGAGCACAGGGTGAATTCCTCCGAGCCCCTCAGTCCAGGCCCCGCGCAGAAATTTTGCGCAGACTGTTTCCGCCTGATCGTCGAGCGTATGCGCCGTGGCGACCGCGTCAAGTGGAACTTCGTTGAGCAGGTTCCCGAACCATGCGTAGCGGAGCCGGCGGGCCGCCTCCTCGATCGACTCAGCCTGTTCCTTCGCCTCGGCAGCAACATCGACACGCGCTTCGTGGAAGGTCAGTTTCAAATCGACGGCGAGTTGGCGCACAAAGGCAAGATCGTCATCGGCCTCAGCGCCGCGCAGGCCATGATGGAGATGGGCCACGCTGAGCACCAGCCCAAGGCGGGACTTGGCTTCGTCGAGCGCGCGCAGAAGCGCCACGGAGTCCGCTCCCCCTGAAACTCCCACAGCCAGCCGCAGGCCCGGAGTGAGGAGCCTGGTGTCGAATCGGAGCGAGGGAGTTTTGGGAGCACCCATTCGAGAATCATACGGCGGCCCCGGGACCGGAACGACGACCTGGGCTCCAACTGGCTATACTCTCGATCATGCTGGAGACACGCCTCGCCACAGTCGCCGATGCTGTACTGATCGCCGCCCATCGCCGCGCCATGTTCGCGGCCATGGGAAGCACTCCCGCTTCTGTTCTGGATGCCATGACCCGCAACTTCGAGCCGTGGGTGGCGCGCATGATCGCCGAGGGCAAGTACACGGGTTGGATAACGCAGGAAGATGGCCGCCCCATTGCTTCTGCCGGCCTCCTTGTGCTGGACTGGCCGCCTCACCCCCTCGATTTAGCGGGTGAGCACCGCGGCTATCTGCTCAACGTGTTCGTCGACCCGGAATTTCGCCGCCGCGGCCTGGCTCACGCGCTGGTCGATCGGTGCCTTACGGAAGCCCATCGCCGTGGCCTGCGCGTTGTTGCCTTGCACAGTTCCGACGCCGCGCGCAGCATTTATGAGGCCCTGGGTTTCCGCGCTACGAACGAAATGTTTTACGTGGAGCAGGTGGAGGGGTAAGGCGGCGCGCAAAAGCTTTTATTTCTTACCTGTCAGCTATCAGCTTGCGGATCCGGGCGAGAGGCTTCGTTTCTGTCCTGAATTGTGCTTGTGTGCGCCAGGAAAATGCGCGTACGATTCTCTGCCTCAAGTATCCCGGCTTCGGGTTGCAGCCAGGAGCTGAGCGCTGACGCCCCGCGCATTCCCCTTGCGCGGCACCAGGAGGTCAAAATGCGAATCTTGAACGCACGTACGCTGTTGTGTGCCGGGGTGCTGACGACCCTGGCCTGTTTCACGCCATTCCCCCATTTCCGCAACATGGGGCAAGCCACGACCCTTGCCAGCGGCCTGGAACCGTACGGCGGATGTTCCGCGCCTTCCAAAGCGGGCATCGATATTTGCAATCCAGGCCCCGCGCTGCAGACGTCTTCACCGTTGCAGGTGATCGCGGCGGCAACAAGTGGAACCGGGCAGGTTGTTTCCATGGAAGTTCTGGCGGACGGGAAGAAAGCTGCCGAGGGGACTAGCACTCCACTGGACGTGCCCATCTCTCTAGGCGACGGGGATCATTCTTTGACCATCATTGCGACTGACTCGACCGGCGCCGAGATCAAGTCCCCTGCTTTTTCTGTCTCGGTCCAGGAAAAAGAGAGCGGCAATTGCTCGGAGCCAGGCTCACCCGGAGTACATGTCTGCGCGCCCGAGCCCAACGGCTGCAACACTGAGCCGTGGGTTCCCATACAAGCGGCCGGCAAAGGCAAAAGCGGCACAGTCGATCGGATGGAGTTGTGGATCAATGGAACCAAGATCGCGAACTTTCCCGGCGGCAAGATCAACACGAGCCTGATCCAGGTTTTTGGGACAGTGAAGGTCGACGAGGTCGACAGCAAGGGAAACACGGAAAGCACCTCGTTCACGTTTAACGGACCCTGCTAAGGCTCCGTCGCTTTTCCGAACCGCCACCAGGACGGATGCCGGCGGCTGACGCACGCGCAACGAACGCGGGGCGATCGGTCTGCCGGCATGCCTTTGCCTGAGAGCGAAACGGATGAAGGCTTGGCGCCACTAGATCTCATGCGGCTTTTTGCGATCGGCCATCACGGAACCTGATGGAGTTCGCCGCGAGAGCAAATCAATCGAGGAGGTCTGTATGCATACCTGGAACGTTCGGGCGATGTTCTGCGCAGGATTGGTTGTTGTGGCCTGCGCCTGCGTTGTATCCATCTTTTCACCCGGAGCCGTACAAGCGGCCGGTGGAGCACTCCAACCCTACGGCGGCTGCGTAGCCCCGTCTACACAGGGACTCGATTTTTGCAATCCCGGAGAACCGAACTCGTTTGCCTGGGAGACGAGTACGCCTTTCCAGGTGATCGCAGCTGCCACCAGCGGGACGGGACAGGTATCCCTTATCGAGCTATGGGCGGACGGGAAAAAAGTGACCCAGGCAAATGGAACTCCGTTCGACGAGACGGTCAACCTCAGTGCCGGTCTGCACACGCTGACCCTCGTGGAGCAAGATGCAACGGGAACCGAATTCAAATCGGCGCCATTTCAGTTATCGGTGCAGGGGAATGACCATCCGACCTGCGATGCGCCGTCAAAGCCCGGAGTGAATGTGTGCGCGCCTTATCCAGGCGGATGCAACACGGAACCGTGGGTTGATTTTGACGCCGTGGGCAAGGGAGCCAGCGGATCCGTCAACCACATGGAATTGTGGATTGCCGGGAACAAGATCGCGAACTTTCCGGGAGACCGGATCAGCACAAGCCTCATCATGGCCGATGGCGAGATTGGAATCGTTGAGGTAGACAGCAAGGGCAACTCGCTTTCGTCGTCGTTCTTCTTCAGCGGGCCCTGCTAGCGGTTGACTGCGGTCTGGAACGCCCGATACCGACCCTTGAATCGCAATTGATTTAAGGGTGGGAAATTTCGGGCGCCAAGCAAGCCGAGAGCGAGCGCCTGCCCCACAACAGGTGGCAGGTGGCTGTATACTTCACCCGGTATGCAAGTCTTTGTGATTCTTCCCGCGGCCGGCCTGGGTACACGAATGGCCGGCCCGCAACCGAAGCAGTTTCTCGCACTTGACGGTCTGCCGATTCTGATCCACTCGCTGCGCGCCTTCGCTGCCGTTGAACGGGTGACCGCAATTTATGTCGCCGTCCGCAAGCCCGAAATTGAGCGCGTAGAAGCCCAGGTTGCGGAATACGGATTTGCAAGCCAGGTGCGCGTGGTGGAGGGCGGCGATCATCGCCAGGAGTCGGTTGCGCATGCGCTGACCGCACTGCCTGCACAAGCCGACGACGTTGTTCTCGTGCACGATGCCGTGCGGCCTTTGATCGACGCGGCCACGATTGAGCGCACCATTGACGCTGTTCTCGCGCATGGGGCAGCGATTGTGGGCATGCCCGCCGTGGACACGATCAAGCAAGTGGAGCGGACTGCGCATGGCGCGCTGATTACCTCGACCATCCCGCGCGAGTTCGTCGTCCTGGCGCAAACGCCACAGGGGTTTCGTTTTGGATTGTTACAGCGCGCCTTTGCTGAGGCCACGGCCGATGGCTTCGTTGGAACGGACGAGGCCAGCGTGGTGGAGCGGGCTGGGATCCCCGTTGCAGTCGTGCACGGCTCTCAGGTTAATCTGAAGATCACCCAACCGGGCGACATTGAACTGGCGGAGTTCTATCTGCGCCAGCGCTCGCGCTGAGTGGGTTGCCGCCCGCAGGGGCTTGCGTCAGAGCTTAAAGTTAAAGAACAGGCACGGTACCCATGGATTGTCGGATTGGATTTGGCTGGGACTCGCACGCATTCAAGCCGGGTGTGCCTTTGCGCATTGGCGGTATTACGCTCGACCACCCGGAGGGGCTGGCGGGGCACTCCGATGGGGATGTGCTGCTGCACGCAATTACGGATGCTCTTCTGGGCTCAGTAGCTGCAGGTGACATCGGCAGCTACTTTCCTCCGGGCGACCCGCGCTGGAAAGACGCCGACTCGGCCATCTTCCTCAACCTGGCACTCGAAGAGCTGGTGAATGCGGGTTATCAGATTGTCAATATCGATACCACGCTTGTTCTCGCAGCTCCCAAGATCTTCCCGGTTGCCGGCGAGATGCGCGCGCGCGTTGCCGACCTGCTCAACATTGAGATTGACCAGATCAGCATCAAAGCCAAAACTCCGGAAGGTCTGAACCTCGACCACGTGGCCCAATGTCACGCCGTGGCGCTGGTGGAGCGTCTGGTTGAACCCGAAGATCTGAAGAGCATGAGCGCTGTGATCGAGACGCAACGGCAGCTTGAAGATGTTGTGGAAGATTTGCTCAGTTCGGTGCATGGAGTGCCGAAAAAGCGAACCATCAACCCGGTCTACGACACCGAGGACATCACTTAGCTTCAAGTCGGCCCTGAGCGGTTCCCTGCTGCTTGTTTTCCATTTCCCTCTGGTTGCGGAATGCTGGTTTTGGCCGTACCTTGGCTGCAACCTAAATTCAGCTACCGGAGTGTGCCATGAATCCCGATCCGCAGCAGATGCACGGAATTCTCGCCGCCATTATCGGCGTTTATTTTGTCTTTTTTGTCATTTTTCTGGCAATAGTCATTTTGCCTTTCTGGTTCATTCTGAAAAAGGCCGGGTTCTCGCCGTGGCTTTCGCTCATCAACGTGGTTCCGTTCGGCACTTTGATTCTTCTGTACGTGGTCGCCTTTGCGGAGTGGAAGGTGATTCCGGCGAGCCAGATTGCGTGGCAACCTCCGGTTTACCCACCCATGCCGCCGCTACCGCCGCAGAGCTGATCCGGTGAGATGGCGCGATGACGTCCGATGCTAGCATCGAGTAAAGAAAGACCCCTCAACGATGCCGGATTTCACACCCTCGCCCGTCAGACCCCCACGCGTCCGATTTGCACCTTCTCCCACGGGTTTTCTGCACGTTGGCAGCGCGCGCACGTTCATCTTTAACTGGCTTTACGCCCGCCATAACCAGGGAACCCTGGTGCTGCGCCTTGACGACACCGACTTCGAGCGCAACACCGATGCGAGCGTACAGTCGATTTTTGAAGGGCTGAGGTGGCTTGGTCTGGGGTGGGATGAGGAATACAAGCAGTCGCAGCGAGTTGACCTGCATCGGAAGGCTGCGCAGCTCATCTTTGACAAGGGACTCGCGTATCGGGACTTCACGCCTGCACATGCAGGCGACGATACGCAGTCGTCGGCGCAAGGGGCGTGGCTTTTCAACCCCATCATGCGCGAGCTTGCGCGGGAGGAGTCCGACCGCCGCGCCAGCGAGGGCGAGCCGTTCGCGCTACGCTATCGAGTGCCGCGAGGCGAGGGCTGGATTTTGCAGTTTGTTGACAGAGTGTACGGAAAGCAGACCAAGGCAGCCGACGATGTGGAAGACTTCGCACTCCTGCGCTCGGACGGAATGCCGACGTATCACCTGGCCTCGTGTGTGGACGACGCCGATCTCGAGATCAGCCACATTATCCGTGGACAAGACCATTTGACGAACACTTTTAAGCATCTGCTGATCTTCGAAGGCATGGGCTTGGCGGCGCCGCAGTTTGCGCATTTGCCGCTGCTCGTTGCGCCGGACGGGGCGAAGCTTTCGAAACGCAAGCATGGGCCGGTGGTCAGCGTGACCACATACCGCGATGCCGGATTTCTGCCGCAGGCCTTTATCAACTTTCTCTGCCTGCTTGGGTGGTCACCGAAGAACGATCGCGAGTTTATGCCGGTCGTCGAAATTCGCGATGCATTTACGCTGGAGAATATTAACCGCGCCAATGCCGTAGTGAACTTTACCGACGCTGACCCCTTCGATCCCAAGGCGATCTGGCTCAACGCCGAGCACTTGCGCGCGTTGCCTACGGAGGAGCTCAGCCACGAAATTGAGCCGTTCCTCAAGCAGGCTGGGTTGCAGGCCTCGCCGGAGAAGCTGCTCGCCGTAACGCCGCTGATTCGCGAGCGCATCAAGCTGCTGCGCGATGCGGTTTCGGCCGCAGACTTCTTCTTTCTGCCGGAGCTTGCTCCGTACGATCCGGCTGAGTTGATCCCGGCAAAGGGCGATGCCGCGATGGCGCGGCGCGTACTCGAAAACGGAGCAGAGATTCTGCCCAACGTCGAGTTCACACACGAAGCGCTCGAGTATGCACTGCGCGCGGCAGCAGCCACCCTGGGGGTGAAGGCCGGACAAGCTTTTCAGCCCTTGCGCGTTGCTGTCTGTGGACGAAAAAATGCGCCGCCACTTTTTGAAACGATGGCGGTGCTGGGCCGAGAGACGTGCTTAGCTCGCATCTGCCAGGCAGAAGTCCATCTGCAATCGCTCGGCTGAAAAAGACACGTTATCCTGCCCGACAGAATTCGTTCGGATTCCGCATGGTCGGGCTTGAGTCCATTTGCAATCCCCTGCAATGGGATAATGGATAGCAGCCATGACCGAATCGAACCTGGAAAGCACAGCCGCAACCTCAGAAGCGCCGTCCTCATCTTTCCTCCGCGACATCATTGCGGAAGATGTGAGCACCAAAAAGTTCGGCGACGCCGTCATTCAGACGCGCTTTCCACCTGAGCCGAATGGCTACCTGCACATCGGACACGCCAAGGCGATTTGCATTGATTTTGGCCTTGCCGACGAGTTTGGTGGAAAGACAAACCTGCGCTTCGACGACACCAATCCTGAAAAAGAAGAGCAGGAATACGTAGATGCCATTCAAGCCGACGTACGGTGGCTGGGATTCGATTGGGAGCGGCTTTGCTATGCATCCGACTACTTTCCGCAACTCTATGAATGGGCGCTGAAGCTAATCGGCGACGGCAAGGCGTATGTGGATGACCTAAGTGCTGATGAGATTCGCAAGTATCGCGGCACGCTCACTGAGCCTGGCAAGAATTCGCCGTACCGCGACCGGTCGGCTGAGGAAAATCTTGACCTGTTCCAACGCATGAAGGCCGGCGAGTTCGCGGATGGAAGCCGTGTGCTGCGCGCCAAAATCGACATGAGCTCCCCGAATCTGAACATGCGCGACCCGGTGATGTATCGCATTCTTCATGCCACGCACCATCGCACTGGAGACGAGTGGTGCATTTATCCCATGTATGACTACGCACACGGCCAGTCGGATTCGATCGAGCGGGTTACGCACTCGATGTGCACGCTTGAATTTGCCGATCATCAGCCGCTCTATCGCTGGTACATTGAGCAGCTCGGCATTTTCCCCTCGCAGCAGATTGAGTTTGACCGCCTGAACCTTACCTACACGATGCTCTCGAAGCGCAAGCTGCTGCAGCTGGTGAAAGAACACCGCGTGAACGGGTGGGACGATCCGCGCATGCCCACGCTTTCGGGAATTCGCCGCCGCGGGTTTACGCCGGGAGCTTTGCGTGCGCTTTGCGCCGCTGTTGGAGCTTCCCGCACCAACGGCAGCACCGATATCGAAATGCTGGAACACTTTCAGCGCGACGACCTGAACCACCGGGCGAATCGGGCGATGGCAGTCTTACGGCCGTTGAAGGTGGTCATCGATAACTACCCTGAAGGGCAGGAGGAATTCGTGGAAGTGGCCAATAACCCTGAAGACCCTTCCGCCGGGACGCGCATGGTTCCTTTCTCCAGGGAGATTTACATCGAGCAGGACGACTTCCGGGAGGTGCCTCCGCCGAAATATTTCCGGCTGTCGCCCGGGAAGGAGGTCCGCCTGCGCAATGCCTATTTCGTGACCGCGCAAAGCGTGGTGAAGGCGGCAGACGGCAGTCTCGTAGAGGTGCACTGCACGTACGATTCGGCCAGCCGTGGCGGGAACTCGCCCGACGGCCGCAAGGTGAAGGGGACGATGCACTGGGTTTCGACGGCGCACGCGCTTACGGCCGAGGTTCGGCTTTACGACAAGCTGTTCTCCAAAGCCGATCCTTTTGACTTTCCTGAGGGCGGCGATCTGTTTGACAACCTCAACCCCAACTCGCTCGAAACGATCGTCGATGCCAGGCTTGAGCCGTCTTTGGCAGACGCGCAACTAGGCCAGCCTTTCCAATTCGAGCGCGTGGGTTACTTCTGCCTTGATTCCGATTCAACGGCGGAAAAGAAGGTTTTTAATCGGACGCTGCCGTTGAAGGATGGCTGGGCCAAGATCGAGAAGAAAGCTGGGGCCTAGCAGCGTGTGTTTTTCACTTTTTGCCGGAACTTAAATCCGCGTAATCTGCGCAAGCGCGTCAAAGTGCGCGTCGCGCGCGCACAGCACCAGCGAGTGTTCCAGCACCAGTGCAGCGATCCACATGTCGTTTGTTGGTATGGGAGTTCCCTGCTTGCGCAGTTGCCGGTAGACATTCGCATAGTGGTGAGTGGTCTGCTCACCTGCATAGAGGATTCCCACGCCGGGCTTCGCCGAGAATCGGCGCAATACGGCCTCGTTGCGCGGCCCGTGCGTTCCGGCAGCGAATCCTGCACGAAGCTCACCAACGACGATGAAAGGTAGCCATACCTCATCGGACGTTTCCACCAGTTCCAGAACGAACTCGTCGCCACGGCATAGATCGGAGTAGCGATTGGTATCGAGAGCGAGCCTCACGCCGCCGTTCCCTTGCCAGCCGTCTTTCGCGCAATCGGCGAGGCCTTTTGCAGGCTTGGCCAAAGCGCTTCGTCGATCGCCTGTTGGGCCGCCAGCGCGTTCTCAAACACCGGATCGTGCTTCCAGGTTCCGGCAATCTCGCGCATATCCCGACGACGCACGCGCTTGCCACTCAGTCCGGCCCCGCGCTCGAGCGCCTCGACAGCCACCTCGTTCAGGCTCTTGCCCTGCCGGTGAGCAACCCCACGCAGTTCGGCATCGAGGTAATCGGGAATATTTCTGATAGTGTACTGCATGCACAAATTGTATGCGATGCAGGCAGCCGATGCAAGCACCCTGAGTGCTGCTTCTATTTACCGATGACGTCGATTGCGACGGGGATCGTCTTGGGTGGCAGGCATTGAGTGTTGTTGCAGGCCTGGAAGTGCAGTTTTGCTTCGACGAGATGATCGCCGGCCTCGGCGACGATGTGGGCGTGAATCACGAATTCGCCGGTGTAAACGCTGAGCTTGTTCGAGGGGTCCGAAGGCAGGGTCAGATCAACGCCATCGGGATAACTGGCCTCTTGCAGATGAACTCCCAATCCTTCGGGAATGGCGAAAGCTGTCGGAATCAAATATTCGTCGCGGGGCGTATGTGAATTGATATGCAGCCCTTCGGCAATGCGAAAGTGCAGCGCGATATCGCTCGATTTACCCGCGGCAACGGTTACTTGCTCCGGGAACATGTATTCCACGGGAGCGCCTTTCAGAACCGACCGGCTTTCCGAATCCGTTTGGGCAGGCGTCAGTGGCACAAACACGCACAAAGCCAAAGCCGCTGCTGCGATTCCGAAATGCATTCGCACGATCAATTTCACCTCGAACGGCGCAAAGGGCTTTCAGTTCCCTGCTCCCAGATTCCTGCTTCGCTAGTTGGCCAGAGCCTTCTTGATGTTGTCTTCAATGTCGGACTTCGAGGTCAGGCCCAATTGCGCCGCGACCACATTTCCCTTGCGGTCGAGGAAGAATGACGTGGGCAGTTCGTCGAGGCCGCCGTACTGGTCGCTGATGCTGTCGCCATCGATGAGCACGGGATAGGGCATGTGCATCTGCTGTACCGACTTCGCGATCAAGGCTTTGTTCTTGTCCCAGGCGGCTTTATCGTCTTTGCCCACGCCATCGGATTCGGTGGAGACGCCCAGAATCTCAAACCCCTGCGAAGCATACTGGTTGCGCAGCTCGATCAGCCAGGGGGTTTCGATTTTGCAGGGCGAGCACCAGGTTGCCCAGAAATTCACAAGAACCGCTTTGCCCTTGTAGTCGGCGAGCGACACCGTTTTACCGGACAAATCTTCTAATGCGAAAGCCGGGGCGGGTTTACCCATCAACGGCGACACATACTTGGCGTCGCCGGTGGACGCATCGACCACCAGTTCGCCCTTCGCGGCAGAAGCCAGCAACCGTTCCGCCGCCTGGTTGCGGTATTCAAAGTTTGCCCAACCTGCCCAGGCAAAGATCGCCAGAATCAACAAAACCACGGAAAGAACGAGTGTGTTGCGCTTCAAGGGGAATGGCCTCTTGGACCTATTGTACGGGCAAGCGTGGTTGCTTTCCAGCCATTCGCTTGAGCAGCGCCGGGGCAGGAATGGCGGCGCAAGCCGCGTCGGCCCCTACCGCAGGTGGTAGCATCAGAAGCCGATGGCAACAAAACCGCAAGTTGAATGCCTCGCGCCGGCGGAGCTTGTTCGCACCGAGGCACATGCGCTGATGGCGCTTGCGGACCGGCTGGAAGGACGCATGGCGACGCCCTTTGCCGACGCGATTGAGCTGATTCTTCGCTGCGCCCAGGCCAACGGCCGAGTCGTGGTGACGGGGATGGGCAAGAGCGGCATTATTGCCCAGAAAATTGCGGCCACGCTCAGTTCTACCGGGACTCCGGCCCTGTTCCTTCATCCTGCCGAAGCGGTGCACGGGGATCTGGGTGTTTTGATGCCCGGCGATGTGGTGATCGCTCTTTCTTCGAGCGGCGAAACCGAGGAGATTCTGCGGCTTCTGGCTACGCTCAAGCGTAAGGGCGATGGGCTTATCAGCTTTTGCTGCAACCTCAGCTCTACCCTGGCCGGGGCCAGCGATGTGGCGCTCGATTGCAGCGTAGAGCGCGAGGCCTGCGGCCTAAACCTTGCGCCCACGGCCTCAACCACCACGATGCTCGCACTCGGCGACGCGCTCGCCGTTGCAGTCAGTCTTCGCAAGGGCTTCCGTGCCGAGGATTTCGCAGACTTGCACCCCGGAGGCAAGCTGGGCAAGCAGCTGGCACTCGTCCGTGATCTGATGCACTCCGGCGAGGCGGTGCCGGCGGTTGGGCCGTCCACACCAATGCCCGATGTAATTTTCGAAATGTCGTCAAAGCGCCTGGGGATTACAACCGTGCAGGAAGACGGCAAGCTTTGCGGGGTTTTTTCTGACGGCGATTTGCGCCGACTGCTGGAGCGCGAGGGCGGCGGAGCACTGGCGCGTAGCGCGCGCGACGCCATGAACCAAAAGCCGAGCACCATTGCGGCGAGCGAACTGGCGGCCACGGCGTTGGCGATTCTGGAGAAGCGGAAGATCACTTCCCTCATCGTTGTGGATGCAGATGGAAAGGTGGAAGGCGTGCTGCACCTGCACGATCTATGGGGAATGGAGCTGATCTAGGATCAAGGAGCATTGGGTTTGGGGTTCCATCGAGCCGGGAGCGGTCTTCGCCAAACATTTAGAATGAATTGAGTCAAAGATCGCCCTGCGTCCACCGCGAAGCCAGGGTTCCCGCGCCAGGTTTTCGCCCGGGAAAAGGCCGCCGGACGGGAAAGCACGCTTTTATCGCCATGCATCGTTGGTCCACGCTGTTTATTCCTACCCTTCGCGAAGCTCCGACAGATGCCGAAGTCGCCAGCCACAAGTTCTTGCTGCGCGCAGGTTATATCCGCCAGCTTGGCGCCGGCATTTACAACTATTTGCCGCTCGGGCAGCGATCGCTGAACAAGGTGATCGCCATCGTCCGCGAAGAGATGGATACGATCGGGCAGGAGTTTTACCTGCCGGCCATCCACCCGCGCGAAATCTGGGAACAAAGCGGCCGCTGGGCGGCCATGGGCGAGAACATGTTCCGGCTCAAAGACCGTAAGGGCGCCGATCTTTGCCTGGGCATGACGCATGAAGAGATTATGACCTCGATTGCGCGCAGCGAATTGCGCAGCTACAAGCAGTTGCCGCAGATCTGGTACCAGATTCAGAACAAGTTTCGCGATGAACCACGGCCGAAATCGGGGCTGCTGCGGGTGCGGCAGTTCACCATGAAAGACAGCTACAGCTTCGATCTTGATGCGGCTGGGCTCGATAAGAGCTTCAATCTGCACGACGCGGTGTACCGCAGGATCTTCACGCGCTGCGGCCTGAAGTTTGTTGCCGTGGAGGCCGATTCGGGCGCGATGGGCGGCTCGCAGTCGCAGGAGTTCATGGTGTACACCGATGCCGGAGAAGACCTGATCGCGAGCTGCCCAGTGTGCGGATACGCGGCCAACCTGGAGAAGGCGACGTCACGGCTCGAAGCCGTCACGGAGATGGAACCGACCGGGGATGGGACGCCTGAGCTTGTTTACACGCCGGGGTGCGCTGCGATTTCCGACGTGGCGGAGTTCTTCAAGATTTCGCCGGCATCCGACATTAAATGCGTGGCGTACATGGCCTTGAAGCGCGGAACTATTGCAAAGGCGGGAGAAGCTACGCCGGACGCATGGCATGGCGTAGCGACTTTCCTGCGCGGCGATCACCTGGTGAATGAGACCAAGCTGTTGGGCGCCATTGGAGCGGTGGAGTTGCGCACCATGCAGGCGGAAGAGCTGGCGAAATTCTTCAACGGGCCTGCGGGCTTTTTGGGACCGGTGGGTCTTAAACACAATGCGAAGCCGCTGGAAGACGGCTTGACGGTTGTCGTCGACAAGTCGCTCGAAGGCCGAAAAAACCTGGTTGCCGGCGCCAACAAGCTCGACTATCACTTGCGTAATGTTGTTCCCGGACGCGATTTCACGTGGACTCTCAGCGCCGACATTCGCAGCGTGAATGAGGGCGAGGCCTGCCCGCAGGATGCCGCCGATGGCAAACCCTGCGTTGGAAGGCTCGTTGTGGGCCGGGCGGTTGAAGTGGGCCACATCTTCAAGCTGGGCTACAAGTACACCGAGTCAATGGGGGCGCGCGTACTCGATCCGAACGGCAAAGAAGTGATGCCCATTATGGGCTGCTACGGCATCGGGATTGAGCGCATTCTTACTGCAGCCATTGAACAATCGAACGACAAGAACGGCTTCTGGCTGCCAGCTTCGATCGCGCCCTTTACGGTGGTCGTCACTGTAACCAACTCGACCGATGAGTCGCTGGCGGCGACGGGGCTGGCGCTGGCGAAGGCCCTGGATGCCGCAGGCCTGGACGTGCTGCTGGATGACCGAAACGAGCGTGCGGGCGTCAAATTCAAAGACGCAGACCTGGTGGGAATTCCCTACCGCATCAACGTGGGGAAGAAGGCAGCGGAGGGCGTTGTCGAGCTGGTGTCGCGGGCGGATTTGAGCAGTACGGATGTTCCTCTGGACAGCGTGGTCGCGCAGGTAAAAGAGCGCGTGCAAGAGGAGAACCTTTTGCTCGAAGCGGAAAGCAGTGTGTAGCGCGCGAATTAGACGAAGCACGTGGTTAGCAACGGGAATTCAGGAGCAGCGATGGCGTTGAAAATCCGATTCGCAAGGCCCCAGGGCGCGAAGGGTTGGTTGTCGCTGCTTCTGCTCGTAGTTGGAGTGATTGTTATTGCGGGTGTTCTCACCGGCTTGAGTATTTTCAGCTACTTCTATTACAAGTACGAGCGCATTGTCGATGACCGGCTCAAACAGCCGATTTTCGCGAACACCGCCAAGGTTTATGCAGCCCCGCGGGAAGTTCGGCCGGGGCAGAAGCTTACGGTTCGCCTGATCGCCAACGAGCTGCGTGAAGCCGGTTATACAGACGAAAGTGCACCGCATCGCTCGGAACTTGGGACCTATGCGGAGAGCGTTGGTTCGATTACGGTGCACCCGGGGCCGCAGTCTTACCATGCGCAGGATGGCGCAACGATCACCATCAATGGCACTGTCGTTCAGTCCATCAGCGACGACCACGGGCAGGGCCTGGCCAGCTATGAGCTCGAGCCTCTGTTGATTACCGGCTTGAGCGAAGATGAAAATCGCTCGAAACGCCGGCTCATTACCTACGAAGAGATTCCGCCCAATCTTGTGCAAGCGGTGGTGGCGATTGAGGATCGACGATTCTTCGAGCATGGCGGCGTGAATTACTGGCGGCTTTTTGAAGCCGTTTATCGCGACGTAACGACGGGGCGAAAGCAGCAGGGAGGATCGACGCTGACCATGCAGTTGGCGAAGAACTTCTTTCTCTCGCCGGAGAAACGCTTCAAGCGCAAGATGATCGAGATCGCCATCACCTTTCATCTCGAACATCGCTACAACAAGCAACAGATTTTTGAAATGTACGCGAACGAGATGAATCTCGGACAGCGCGGCAGCTTTTCCATCGACGGATTCGGCGAGGCAGCGCAGGCTTACTTCGGCAAAGACGTGCATCAGCTTGACCTGGCCGAGTGCGCGATGCTTGCCGGGATTTTGCAGCGGCCGAACTACTTCAATCCGTTCCGCCATGCGGACCGAACGATCGAGCGCAGGAATCTGGTGCTGGACTCGATGGTGGAAACGGGCGCCATCACCAAGGAACAGGCCGAGCGCGCCAAGGCGGCGCCGCTGCATTTATCTGAAACCAGCGTAGACGCAAGCGAGGCACCCTACTTCGTCGACCTGGTTCACGATCAGCTTCTGCAGAAACTGGGTGAACGCGACTTTAACCGCGAGGGGCTGCGCATTTACACGTCTCTCGATCCAGATTTGCAACGCGTGGCCACCGCTGCGATCGGCGCAAATATCCATCTTGTCGATGAACAGGTGGACCATCTCCACAGGAAAGCCAAGCCAGGGGAAACCTGGACCTATCCGCAAGTGGCGCTCGTGGCTTTGAATCCACATACGGGCCAAGTGCTCGCGCTCGTGGGCGGGCGCAGCTACGGCACCTCGCAATTGGACCATGCCCTCGCGAAACGGCCTACTGGCTCCATCTTCAAGCCATTCGTCTACGCGGCAGCGTTTAACACGGCCATTGAAGGCACAATCCTGCCCGGACAGACCACGCCATTTTCTCCGGTCACCATGCTCAGCGACGAGCCGACGACGTACGAGGTGGGTGACCAGGAATACACTCCGCGGAATGACCATGGGCTGTATCACGAGGAAGTAACTGCGCGCTACGCACTACAGCAATCTCTGAACAATGCAACCATCGGCTTGGCCGCACTCGTGGGATTCGACCGCGTGGCATCACTGGCGCGCGATGCCGGGGTGAAGAACGCGCGCGGAACGCCATCGGTGGCGATTGGCTCTTACGGCGCGGCTCCGCTCGATATGGCGGGAGCTTACACCATTTTCGCCAACAACGGTCTCCACATTGAGCCGTGGACTTTGGCCAGTATTCGGACCCCGACCGGCGATATCATCAGCGACTACACACCTGTCACGAAGCAGTTGCTCGATCCGCGGGTGGCGTACCTCACCACCAACATGATGGAGAACGTGATCGACCACGGCACCGGCGCCAGTGTACGTGCGCGTGGATTTGTGGCACCGGCCGCGGGCAAGACGGGATCGAGCCACGATGCGTGGTTCGCTGGATTCACCTCGAACCTGCTCTGCATTATCTGGGTGGGGAATGACGATTACACCAACGTTGTGATTGAAGGACCGCATCTTGCGGCGCCACTGTGGGCCGAATTCATGAAGAAGGCTGTTCAGTTGCCGCAATACTCCGACACCAAGCCATTCACACCGCCTGAAGGGGTCCAGATGGTCTCGATCGACAAGGCGACCAATCTGCTTGCCGATGCGGCATGTCCAGAGGACTATGAGGCTGCATTCCTGGATGGAACGGCGCCGACGGATACGTGCGACCATCCACCCGACCATCGCAATATCCTGCAAAAACTATTCGGAATAGGCAAACCCGGAAATTGATTCGAAATCCTGTTCGGGCTGCAAGGGTTTGGTTCGATCAACCGTCAACGTCTGAGCCATCGGGCATGGGCTGACAACGCGGGCACCAGAACGTTACGCGCGCGTCGAACCCCTGGATCCTCTTGCGAATCCGCTCGCCGCAGTGCCGGCATGGATCGCCCGCGCGCCCATACACCCATAGGCTCGCACTCGGATCGGCCTGATTGGTTGTGCGCCTGTGGCGGCCGCCAAAGGTAACGATCTGGTCATCGGAGTCCTCAAGGACATTGGCTTTCAAAAGCCTTCGCGAAGTTGCAATCAGTTCGGCGACTTTTTCCGGCGACAGGTCCACGACTTTACAGAACGGACTTGTGGAAGTCACGAAGCAGATTTCCGACTTGAACACGTTACCCACGCCGGCAATTACGCCCTGATGAAGCAGAACATCGCCAATCTGATCCTGCTGCTGATTTCCCAATCGAGCGGTGACCTCGACGGGATCGAATTCCGGGCTCAATACATCGATAGCTCCCGAGGGTATCCGCAATGCTCTCTCCAATTCCTGAGGGCGAAGCATTTTGGCCACCGGCACGCTGAAACCGACAGCCACGTAATCGCTGTTTTCAAGCAGGATGCGCATGTGATCGCGAGGGCGCTGCCAACGCTCACCGGGGCGATAGATGTGCCAGCTGCCGCTCATGAGCATATGTGTTGCCAATGTGCCGCCGCCAGAAAAGTGGATCAGCAGCCATTTTCCGCGCGAATCGACGCTGGCGACGGTTTGGCCCATCAACGGCGTATCGTCATCGAATCGGGTGAGGAATGTGTACGTGGATCGAAAGCCAGTTAGCTGCTTGCCGATCAAGGCGCGGCCAAGAGCCCGGGCTGTGCGAAAAATTGTGTCGCCTTCAGGCATGAACTATTGCACCTCTCCGGGTATCGCTTCGCGGGAGTGCGTGTCGCGCGCGGCGATGGCGAGGGGAATGCGGCGCAGGTGCATGCCCAGGGGCCCGGGATGAAATCCAGCATCCATGAGGAAGCGCGCCATGGGATGTGCGGCCACCGGCTGCCCGTTCATAGTGGTGATGAGGACACCCTGATGGCTCGCGCCGCGCAAGCGCTCCTGGCCACGGGCGCAAAGAAAATGCGCCAAACCCGATGCCGTCTGCGAGCGTTCCGGTTCTTCAGCCGGAAGAAAAACAAGCAGGTTCGGATTCCCGCGTCGGAGCCAGACTACAAGCTGTCCATTGCGCAGAATGACCTCTGCATAGGCGGCGCGCGTTAGCAGGCGCGGGGCCGTTTCGGCGTCCTCTTCGGCAACCGGAAGGTCGGGCCACTTCAGGACAGAACCATAAGGATTGGCCGGATCGGTCGCGGCCAGCTGGACGAACTCCGGCTTTTCGTCTGGGGGTGCGGTTCGCAACTGACGCAGCAAATCGACCGCGGCAGGCAAGGCAAACTGCGTGGCTCCCAATCCGGCGACAAAGTACCCGCGGCGAATGCGTCCAGCTTCTTCAAGAGCCTTCAAGACGTCGTAGACCGCGCTGAAACCACCAGGCACATTTTCTGCAGCGACCTGCTCGCGCAGCAACACTCCATAACGGTTCAGCAGCTGCAATGCCAGCGCATGACTCGCTTCGGTTGTTGAGGGGCCGGCTTCGGATTGTTTGCGCGGGCCGACAGGAAGCAGGGACCAGCGTCCCTGCGCAGTAGGAGGCGTTGTCCTGCGGGAGCGAAAGGAAATGCCCGTCTGTATGCGGCGGGGGGCACGCGAAGTTTCAGGCTTTGCGGTGTAGGCGCGCAGGGCATGCAGCGAATCGTTGGTGATGAGCCCGCGCCACACGAGGCTCCAAAGCGCTTCGATGGTTTCGCCGGGGTATCCACCGCCGAGCGCCTGGTGAATTGGATCGAAGAAGCTCGCTCCAGTGGATGCGAGGACGGCGAGCAACTTCTCTTCGCGCTCGATTAACGGCTCAACCTGTGGGCGCACCTGGAGCAGAAGAGGCAGCTTGTCGGCAAGAAAGAGAGCGATACGTCCGTCGCGCTCGCCAATCGGCTCGACGCCTGCCCAAGCCACTTCACCTGCAGCGATCAGAGCATCGAGACCGGCCGGCGCATAGTCCGCAACGCGTACCGGCAGAATTGCGCTCTCGACCAGCGATGCGGGTAGAGGTGCGCCCTGCAGGGTTTCAATTGCATCCAGCAGGCCATCGAGATTCGCGTGCCCTGCTCGGCGCGGAGCGAGAAGTCCCTGCCAGTGCGTGAGGAAGCGAGCCAGAGTGTGTTGCTCGACTGGCTCAACTTCGCGCCGGAGTTTGGCCAGCGATTTGCGCCGGATCAGGCGCAGCATCTCCGCGTCGCACCACTCGCGATGGAGGCCGCCGGGCAAGAAGCCACCTTCGAGCACGCGGCCCTCTGCCAGAAGCTGTCGTAGTACATTCTCCACAGCTGCCGCGTCCAAACCAAACCGCTCGGTTACTGCACGCACCGTGAAGGGCCCGTGGGTGCGGCCGTATCTCCTCACGAGTTCCAGGATGGGGTGCGCCACCGGCTCAAGCAGCGCGGCAGCCAGGCCCGGTGGTAAAGGAATGCCGAGGCCGTCGCGATAACGCGCCGCATCTTCGGTCGCGATCAGGCGTTTCTCGCCGACAATGCGCAACTCCAGCAAGCGGCGCGAACGCACCAGCCGATCGATTGAATCAAGGAGGGAGGCATCGACGACGCGGCGCGCGACTTCGGCACGGGACAGATCGCCCAGGCGCAAGCACAAATCGTGGATGCCATCGGCGGAGCGCGCGCGATGCGTCTCTGCGAGGCATTGCGCCATCTCCTCGACTTCCGCAATTGCATCCGCATCCAGCAATTCGCGCAGGTCGGCTTCACCAAGTAACTCGCGGAGCTGGTCCTGGTCGATGGTCAGCGCCTGGGCGCGGCGTTCCGCCAGTGGCGCATCGCTGTCGTAGAGAAAATTCGCCACGTAGCTAAACAACAGGGAGGCGGCGAAGGGCGACGGTTTGCGCGTTTCCACAACGTGCACGCGGAGCTGGCGCTGCTCGATGGCGCGCAGTGTCTCAATCAACGCCGGCATGTCGAAGACATCGCGAAGGCACTCGCGATAGGCCTCAAGCAACAGCGGAAAACTCGGATAGCGCGATGCGACGCTCAGGAGATCGTAGGACCGCTTGCGCAACTGCCACAGCGGCGTGCGCGCATCGGGCCGGCGCCGAGGAAGCAGCAGAGCGCGCCCGGCAGCTTCGCGGAAGCGCCCCGCGAACAACGAGGTTGTGCCGAGTTGGCGCAGAACGAGGGCCATCGCCTCCGCGCTTTCCACGAGGAACCAATCGGGATCGGGCGGCTCATCGGTATCCGGGAAGCGCAGCACGAATCCGTCGTCGCCCCATAGGGTCTCGACTTCGGGGCCGCCGCCGGCACGGATGCGCGCGCTCACGGCCATGGCCCACGGAATGTGAATGCGGCTTCCGAAAGGAGTGAGCACACACACTCGCCAGTCGCCAAGTTCATCGCGACAGCGCTCGATGACGATGGTGCGATCGTCGGGAACGGAACCGGTCGCCTCTTCCTGATCGGCAAGGAAGCGCATCAGGTTTTCGGCTGCGCCTGGATCAAGATCGTGATCGGCCACCAGCCTCGTCAGCGCCGCCGGTTTGGGGAGCGCGCGCAACTCGCGCACCAATGCGCCGATGCGGCGGCCAAACTCGAGCGGCCGTCCCGGACCATCGCCTTTCCAAAACGGCATTTTGCCGGGCTCACCCGGCGCAGGCGTCACAAGCACGCGGTCATGTGTGATTTCGACAATTCGCCAGGTTGACGCGCCGAGAATGAACGTCTCGCCGGGATGGCTCTCGAAAACCATCTCCTCATCGAGTTCACCCACGCGCACAGACTTGCCTTCGCCGTAGGCAAGAAACACGCCATACAAGCCACGATCGGGAATGGTGCCGGCATTCAGGATCGCGAGGCGCATGGCTCCATCGCGCGCCGTAACGACATTGCGCACGCGGTCCCAGGTGAGGCGCGGACGCAATTCCGCGAATTCATCGGACGGGTAGCGGCCGCTGAGCAAATCGAGTACGCCTTCGAAGGCGGCGCGCGTCAGGCCACCAAAGGGAGCGGCGTGGTGAACCAGTTCAAACAGCGCATCGACGCTGACTTCGGGCTTGGGAGCTTCCGTTTGCTTTGGCGCGATATCCCATTCGTCGAACTTCAACTCGGCCGTGAGGTTCTTTTTACGCCCTGTACGTTTCAGCACTTTGGGTTTACGCGGAGATGTTGCTCCGGGTGGGTGCGCGACGATGGCCACCAATTGCTGCGCCAGGACATCCAGAGGATTGCGCGGGTAGCGCGTTGACTCGATATGTCCCTCGTGCATGGCTCGCGTGACCGCTGCACAAGCCACCAGGTCGGCGCGATATTTGGGGAAGAGAATTCCTTCGCTAACCGCATCCACGTGATGGCCGGCGCGCCCAATGCGCTGCATTCCGCTGGCGACAGAAGGCGGGGCCTCAATCTGAATGACCAAATCCACCGCGCCCATGTCGATGCCCAATTCGAGGGTCGATGTGGCGCAGAGCGCGCGAATTTGTCCGGCCTTGAGCTGCTCTTCAATCACGGAACGTTGCGCTGCCGCCAACGAGCCGTGATGCGCGCGGGCGATCGGCTCACCCGCCAATTCGTTAAGAGCGCCGGCGAGCCGCTCGGCCACCTGGCGGCTATTCACGAAGAGAATCGTTGAGTTGCGCGCTTGAATAATCTCGAGCAGTCGGGGATGAATGGCGTTCCAGATGGAGACGCGCTTGGGAGCTTGAGAAGCAGGACCGCTGGGGAGATACTCCTGCTCGCCGAGGCGCGCCATGTCTTCGACTGGAACTTCGATTCGGAGCTTCAGCTGTTTGCGAGCGCTGGCATTGACGATGGTTACGGGGCGATACCGCAGTTGTAAGGAGTCGACGCCGTCCGCAGACCACGCGGGTTCAGCGGATTGAACGAGCAGTCCCTCAGGGGCTAAAGAGGATGTGGAAGAAGGCGAATCTGTGACGATCTCGGGGAAGACATCCCTCGGGGGCTGAAGCCCGGCATTCTCTGCATCGGACTTCATGTACGGGCTGAAGCCCGTACCCTTCAAAACCTTGCCTTCACCGGAGGGCTCTGGCCCAGCACTGTTTTCGACACCGCCTAAAAAGCGAGCTACTTCTTCCAGCGGACGCTGCGTCGCGGAAAGGCCGATGCGCTGCAAGCGGCGCCTCGTCAGCGCTTCCAGGCGCTCCAAGGTCAGCGACAGGTGTGCTCCCCGCTTGGTTGGAACCAGCGCGTGGATTTCGTCGATGATGACCGTGTCCACGGTGCGCAGCGCCTCAGACGATTGAGACGTGAGCAGCAGGTAGAGCGATTCCGGCGTGGTGATGAGAATGTTCGCAGGCTGGCGCGCAAACTTTGCGCGCTCGCGTTGAGGCGTGTCTCCAGTGCGAACGCTGATTGTCGGCTCGTGGAATTCGACGCCGCGGCGCCGCGCCATGTTGGCGATGCCTGCGAGTGGCGAGCGGAGGTTGCGCTCCACGTCGACCGCGAGGGCCTTCAGCGGCGAGACATAGACAATTCTGCAGCCGTTCTTTTCGCCGGTTTGCGAGAGATGCAGCATCAGGCGGTCGAGGCACCACAGGAACGCAGTGAGCGTTTTACCGGTTCCAGTGGGCGCAAGGATGAGCGCGCTCTCGCCCCGGGCAATCACGGGCCAACCCGTTCGCTGAGGCGCGGTGGGCGCATCGAACACGGCCTTAAACCACTCCGCGGTTACGGGATGAAAGCAGGCGAATGGATCGTCAGTCGGTAGCGCCTGCGGGCACGGATCGCGAAGGGGTAGAGCTGGATTCTCTGGAGCCGGATTGGGGAGATCGTGGGCCACTGATATTCCAGAATACTGCATGGGTGGGCGAATAGGAAGCGAAAGAGTCCTTCGGAATCCTCCGGAGCTTTGTCGATACGGAAAGACCGCGGCTCGACATTTCAAGCATCCCGAACTCGAGGGGAATGCCGTGGGAAAGCAGTTCGGAATCGTTGACATTGGATTTACTCGCTACAAATGCGGGGGTGGTGCATCCAACCAACAGAAACCGGCTGGAGCGCCCATGAGAGAACACCTGGCTACACTCCTCGACGACTTTCGCCGCTATGATCGCGCGATCGCGGTGGTCCGACACCAGGGCAATCGCCGCCGCACGACGACTTACGGGGAGATTGCTGTTCTCGGGGGCCGGTTTGCTTCCCTGCTGGTGAAGCGCGGCATCGGTCAGGGTGATCGCGTTCTGATCTGGGCAGAAAACAGCGCCGAGTGGATCGCCGCTTTTCACGGGTGCCTGTTGCGCGGCGTTGTGGCTGTGCCCCTGGACGCGGCTGGAACGGCGGAATTTGCCGCACGCGTGGAAGGGGATGTGAATCCCAGCCTGGCCATCGGCGACCGTGCACTGATCTCTCGATTGCCAATGGGCGTGCCGCGGATGGCGTTTGAGGATTGGGAAGATGCTCTGCCGGTGGAGGAGACTGGCCCGCTCGCATCCATCACTGCGGAAACGCCGCTTCAAATTCTCTTCACCTCGGGAACAACAGGCGATCCGAAGGGAGTGGTGCTGACGCATGGCAACGTATTGGCAAGCATTACCCCGATTGAGTCGGCATCGCAGGCCTATCTTCGCTACGAGCGCCTGATTCGGCCGCTGCGCATTCTGCATACGCTGCCGTTGAGCCATGTTTTCGGGCAGACGATGGGTTTGTGGATCCCTTCCATTTATCGCGCCGAGCTGCATTTTGAAAACAGGCTGGTTGCGGCGCGCCTTGTGGAGACCATTCGGCGCGAGCGCATTTCTGTGCTGGCAGCCGTTCCGCGCGTGCATGCGCTGCTGAAGACGTATCTCGAATCCACGCTGCCCGGTTTGACGGAGCGTCTTGGGAGCGAAACCGGCAAGAAGCTGGGCGTGGCGGGCAGATGGTGGCGTT
>Ga0302278_10001332_pt1 | contig 30787 bp, 35 predicted proteins | sample III_Bog_N3_2_FD_194543 | JGI IMG/M metagenome (GOLD analysis project Ga0302278, IMG submission 194543) | Peat permafrost microbial communities from Stordalen Mire near Abisko, Sweden - III_Bog_N3_2 | ecosystem: Environmental > Terrestrial > Soil > Wetlands > Peat | place: Sweden: Abisko... | reverse complement strand
CCTTTTAGCATCTCGAATGCGTACCGAACAGCTTAGCTGTCCGCGAGACCAGCCGTCTCATCCCATCTAAAGCCGAGATCTAAACTCTCTATGAACGTACGGGATGAATCCCGTACCCTTCAAAGTGCATAATTTCTGGACAGGTTCTTACATTTACCGTTCGACGACACGGCATTTTGCGACTCGTGCATAGCGGTCGCGAGAAGACGGGTCAGGCACCGCGAAGCCGCGGAAGCAACGGACTATTCTTGGCAAGTGGACTTCTGGCAACGGCTGTTGGTGCTCTGCAAGCTCAACAGGCGCTAACAGGCCATGCACCATTCCAGCCCTGATTCGGCCCGGTCTTGCGGGTTCCGGTTGGCTGGCTAGTAAGTTAGCAACAGCTCCTTTTACAGGAATTGCCATGAAGATCGGATTTCTGGGACTCGGGACGATGGGGACGCCGATGGCGCTGCGGTTGCTCGCTGCCGGGCACGAATTGTCGGTGTGGAACCGGAGCGAGGAACGTACCAAGCCGCTCATCCACGAAGGCGCCATCGCCGCGGGGACTCCGGCTGAAGCCGAACTGGGCTCGGACGCAGTCATCACCATGCTGCTGGACGATGCGGCGTATGAAGAGGTGCTTTTTGGCGTACCCCGGCTGATCGATGCGCTCTCACCAGGCGTGCTGCATATCTTGTGCGGCACCATCGGCGTGGCCCTGGCCGAGCGGCTCACTGTGGAGCACGCGAAGCGGGGCATCGATTTTGTGGGAGCGCCGGTGTTTGGCACGGCGAGCGATGCCGAAAATGGCCGGCTATGGGTCGTAGTGGCGGGGGCCGACAATGCAGTGGACCGTGCCCGTCCGCTGCTGGAGGCGTTTTCGCGAGGGATCACTGTGGCCGGTAAAGAGCCGAAGCAGGCGTTTGCGATGAAGCTGGGGACAGATTTCTTGCCGAAGCCGTGATTCCTTCTTTCTACGGGCGTAACTCGGAACAGCGAGGCACGATGCTGCTGATGAACAAGGCTGGGTGAGAGTCGAGGTTTCCCGCCCTTGCGATAAAAGAAAATCGCAAGAACGGGGCACGGGGCTTTTGTGGCGGATGCGGCAAAGCGTTCATTGACAGGCTTAACTCGACGCGGCGAGTCAGGCTGTTCCTGGACGGGCCGGTTAAGAGTCGAGGTTTCCCGCCCTTGCGACAGAAAAAAGTCGCAAGAACGGGGCACGGGACATTTTTTGCCGGAACCGGTACGCAGTTCATTGCAGACCTAACTTGCAAGAGACGAATTCGGCTGCTCAGGATAACAAAATTTGTGAGAAGGACTTTGGAGACCTTACTCTAGCGCTTCCCTTGAATCGTCTTGGGGCCGCCACTGCCGAGCTTTCTTGCTTGTCTTTTGGCGGCAATTTCATGCATCTCCTGGCCCATCTTCGACTTGTTGATGGCCATCTGGATGCCTAGGTTGATCAGGTTGCCCGTACACCAGTAGAGTGCCAGTCCCGATGCAAAGTGGGACATGGAGAAGCCGAAGATTACCGGCATCATGATGGCCATCATGCGGCGCTGGTTGGGGTCCATCCCAGGAGACGGCGTAATGAACTGAACGAGGAACATGCTGACCAGGATGATGCCGGGCAGAATGTAGTGCGGGTCGGGTACGGAGAGGTCGTGAAGCCAGTACCACTGCGCCTGCCGCAGCTCAATCACGTTGGCCAGGACGCGGTAGTAGGCGAAAAACAGCGGCATCTGAATCAGCAAAGGCAAACAACCGCCGTACATGTTCACGTTCTCAGTCTTGTAGAGTTCCATCATCTCGGTGTTCATCTCGGACCGCTTGGGGTCGCTCACCTTGAGATGGGCATAGCGCTTCTTGAGCGCATCCACCTTTGGCTGGATACGCATCATCTTCAGCGACGACTTCATCATCATCAGCCGGGTTGGAAGCATGAGCAGGTTGAAGACTACGGTGACGATGATGATGTCCCAACCCCAGTTGGGAACGCCGTGCTCATTGAGATAACGCAGGACCCAGTAAAGCGGTGTAGCCAGAATCGTCATCCAGCCGAACTGGATCAGCGGCTGCAGCGACTGACCTGTCGGCTTTCCGTCCGCGCCCGTGGCATGGGTTGACGCCAGGACGTCCATCGCCTTGGGTCCGGCAAACAGGCGCAGCTTTGTATAGCCACTGGTGTCGCCCACGGCAAGGCCCAGCACGTTTGCCGGCTTCTTCTGGCTGTTGGGATTGCTCAAGTCACTGGGAATCTCAACGCTGTTGTGCAGCGTCACCACCGTAGTGTGCGCCGGGTCTTGGGGCAAAAACGCCGAGGCAAAGTAGAGATCGGTAATCGCGGCGTAGACATACGGCTGGTCGATCGTAGCGTTTCCACTCACCTTGGCGGCGGCCTGGTAGTCCTGCTTGCCGTCAAGGGACCAAGAGAAGTAAGACGGTGTCGGTATCTGGGCGCGCGTTGTGGAGGAAGGAAGAAATTCCTCCATATCGCCCAACCCCGCAGGCCATTGCACCAGTGATCGGACAGGCGCTCCATTGCGCAGGACTTGAGCTTCGACGCCGATCACATAGCTGGCATCGAAGCGGAAGGTCTTCAGTACATCGACCCCGTTGGCTGCGTAATGGAATGTGACGGTTGTAGGCGCCAGGACCAAACCGGTGGCCGAAGGCTGCGCACCATCGACAGTGACCTTGTAGAGGGCCTGATTCACCTGCGACGTCAGCGCCGGTTCGTAGGTGTAAAGCGAAAGCGGGAACCCGAACTGCGCCGCGGCCTGCTGCTGCACCATGTCCAGCGGCTTGCCGGCAGTGTCTTTGTACTTCTTCAGAATCCATTGCTTCACCTGCGCGCCGCGATTGGTGAAGACGATCTTGTACTGCTCGTTCTCGACCGTCGTTTGCGTCTCAAGAGACGCGGCGACCGCCGGCGTGCTCGAGGTAGCCTGCGGGTTCGCTGAACCTGCCGGGCTTGCCCCGCTCGTCTGAACGGCTCCGGCCTGACCCGCTGCTGGCTGCCGCGGCTGCGATTGGGTTTGTGTGGTCGTCGGTTCCGTGGCCGGCTTGGGCTTGAAGAAGTATTGATAGCCCAGTAAAACCACCAGCAACAACACGGCGAAGCCTATCGTGGAGCGCATGTCGCCCCCGCCGCCACCACTGCCGCCGGGGGTGCCGGGCGTCTGAAGATTGGGATTGCGAATTTCTGCCAAAGGATACTTCCTTGTCGTTATGGGCCTGTAGCCAGGCACTCGAAGCAAACGCCCGTCAGGACGCTGCTTGTTCTATGGTAATGGTTCGTGGGGAAAAGGTCTCGTAAGGTCAGCGGGCGGGACAGGATCGAGCCCTCCGCGTGCGAACGGATGGCAGCGCAGCAGTCTCCAGATGGATAGCGCCACACCGCGCGCAGGGCCGTGGGTGGCGATCGCACCCGCCGCATACTCAGAACATGTGGGTAGATATTTGCAGCCACCGGGGCCCAGCGAATGGATCGCCGGGGAAAGCCAGCGTTGATAGAAGGCGAGAGTGGCCAGTAAGATGCGCGTCATAAAGCAGGCACTTCCTGAGACATCTTTGCCGCCTCAGCCCGTGCCTGATGAAGAATACGCACGATCTCTGCTTCAAGTTTCCCAAATTCCAGCGTCAGCACAAAACGGCGCGGATGCAGGATCAGGTCGAAGCCTTCGGGGAGCAGTTCTACGTGGCGCCGCAGGGCCTCGCGCATGCGCCGCTTGATGCGGTTGCGTTCATGCGCTCTGCCGACCACTTTTCCCGCGGTCAGGCCCACACGGGGTCTCGCAGGCAATGGGGCGCTCTCGTAAGCGCGCTGTTGCCGAGCCAGAAACCAGCTCATGGATGAAGAATGCCGCTTGCGGCTGCCCGCATACGCGCGCTGGAAATCGGCGTGACGCTGCAGGCGCGCTCCGGTCAACGATTGAGGCCGAGAAGGAATCGGGGCTTGAATCGGGGAGGGGTGCTCCCTGTCTGACGACTCGAGAGCCGGGCGCGTGGCGCTACGGGGAGGGCTGGTCATACGAATGCCAAAGAGCGCGGATGCCGGAGGAGGTTGATGCCGGATCGGATCGCCTTGGGGTCCACTCCGGCTCAAACAAGACGACTGGCAGACGTGAGAGCGAAACCAGAATTGCTGTGCCCGGTCGATGTCTGCGCGAGATCGCCGCTTTCTGGTGGCCGCGTCGACTTGAGCGTATTGGTTTCGAGGTAAGCCGATTGTGGTTACGCTTTAGTCGCGGAAGCCGGCGCTTACCGAAACACGCTTGCGGCCAATGGCGCGACGGCGGCTCAATACGGCTGCGCCGCTCTTGGTCTTCATCCGCGCGCGGAAGCCATGCGTCTTCACGCGTTTGCGGCGATTGGGTTGAAATGTGCGCTTGGGCATAAAAATGCGCTCCTGTTTCCTAGTAAGAATCTGCGCCTTAACGGCAAGTTCTGAGTATATCGCAGGTTGCGTCCGGAATCCAGTCCAATGTGCTTCGCTGGGCAGAAGAGCGGGTCTTTAGACTGCTCTTTGGCTGCTCTTGCGGAGCATAGGACGCGCGCGATAAGTGATCAATTTTGCACACTATTTTCGTAACTATGGTAATCTCCGGTGCGACATTGAACGCCACTCGAAGTGACCCTCAGAGCGAGTTTCACTACCCTTGGTGCAACTCTCAACTGGCGTCTAAAAGATTGTGAATAGGGCGTTGCAGCGACCGCTAAATGTGCTACTATCGGGACCGTTCAACAAAAGTTCCCAAGCGTCCCACGAAGCGTTTTATCCACGGCCCAAGATCGTAGTTTTCAAGGGCAGACCATCGGCAGCCAAGTACTTGGTCGGTAGAAGGTGGGCACAAAGCAGAATGCTTTGCGCCAACAGAGAACCGTTGCCAAAATCTCGTAGATGAACCGTCCGGCAGTAAATTAGGCGACGCAGGCAAGGATTAGATCGATGGCATTTGCAACTTCGCCGGCAACGGTACTCAATCCCTGGATTCAGATCCTGGCGGCCCTTGAGAAAAAGGTGATTCGCCAGTCCTTTGAAACCTGGCTCAAGCCCACGCGGTATAGCCACGCAACCGGCCGCACGCTGTATGTGCGTGTGCCTTCGCCGGAGTTCCAACACATCGGCGACAAGTACGGCGACCTGATTCAGGAGGCCATCGATCTCCAGTCGCTGGAGTTCGACGACGTGAGCTTCGTCACCGCCGAGGAGGACCCCTCCATTCCTCCGCAACGCCGCGACGGCGGCTTCGGCCCTGTTCCTTCGCATGCGCCCACCGCGCCGCCGCCACCACCGCGCGCCAATCCCCAGCAGGAGCGCTTCGACTGGTCGACAGCCGCGCAGTTGAACCAGCGCTACACCTTCGACGCGTTTGTTATCGGCAACGGCAACCAGTTTGCGCGCGCTGCTGCACTGGCTGTCGCCGAGCGGCCTTCGCGTGCTTACAATCCGCTCTTCCTGTATGGCGGCGTGGGAATGGGCAAGACGCATCTGATGCACGCGATTGGGCACGAGGTAAAACGCCGCCAGCCCATGGCCAGCATCTCCTATGTCTCCGCGGAGAAGTTCACCAACGAGATGATCACGTCGATCCGCAACGATCGCATGACCAGTTTCCGCGATCGCTTCCGCACGGTGGATGTGCTGCTCATCGACGACATCCAGTTCATCGCCCAGAAGGAGCGCACACAGGAGGAGTTCTTCCACACCTTCAACGCGCTGCATGAAAGCATGAAGCAGATTGTGATTGCTTCCGATCGGCCGCCGAAGGAGCTTACGGAGATCGAGGATCGGCTGCGCTCGCGCTTCGAGTGGGGCCTCATCGCCGACATTCAGCCACCCGATCTCGAAACCAAGGTTGCCATTCTGCAGAAGAAGGCGGAGAACGAACAGGTGATTCTTCCCACCGACGTTGCGCTGTTCGTCGCTTCCAACGTTCGCACTAACGTCCGCGAGCTTGAAGGAGCAATGACGCGGCTCATCGCCTGGTGCCAGATGAACCGCATGGAGATCACGCTCGCCTCCACACAGCAGTGCCTCAAGCAGTTCATCGACATGCAGGTGCGCAAGATTACCATTGAGGCCATTCAGCGCGCTGTTGCCGAGCAATTTGGCATGAGAGTCGCCGACCTGAAGCAGAAGAACAATTCGCGCAATGTGGTTGTGCCGCGCCAGATCGCCATGTATTTGGCCAAGCAGATGACGGAAGCGAGCCTGCCGGAGATCGGGCGCCAGTTCGGCAACAAGCACCACACCACGGTGATGCATTCGATTGCAAAAATCGATGAGCAGCGCCGCGCCGACAAAGACCTGCATCGGACGCTGAATAAGCTGCAGGAGCTGCTGAACGGCTAGCGCCGACTAGCAAGTCAGCAAAGAACAGAAGCCCACGTCGTGATCATTCGGCGTGGGCTTTCGTTTCTACTCGTCGCTAGTCCCTCAGTCCCTATCTTTACCTTACAGCCGGCAGCCCAGCCAGCGCCATGGCAATTTCCTCCGCGGGGTAGTCATAGTTCTCCAACTTGCCTGCCGTGTAGTCGATGTAGGACTGCATGTCGAAGTGGCCGTGGCCGCAGAGATTGAACAGAATGGTCCGCTCCTTGCCTTCCTCCTTGCACTTCAGCGCCTCGGTGATCGCGCCGGCAACTGCATGGTTGGCTTCCGGCGCGGGGATGATTCCCTCGGCGCGCGCAAACTGAATTCCCGCTGCAAATGCATCCAGTTGCTGGACGCTGGTGGCTTCAATCAACCCCAGGTCCTTCACGTGCGAAACCAGAGGCGCCATGCCGTGATAGCGTAGGCCGCCTGCGTGAATTCCCGGCGGAATGAACGTCGAGCCAAGCGTATGCATCTTGACCAACGGGGTGAGATGGCCGGTGTCGCCAAAGTCGTAAGCGAAATGTCCCTTGGTCAAGCTGGGACAGGCTGCCGGTTCAACGGCGACTACGCGCGCGTGACACTGGCCTTTGATCTTCCTGCCCAGGTACGGGAAGACCAGGCCGGCAAAGTTCGAGCCGCCCCCGGTGCAGCCAACAATCACATCCGGCTCATCGCCCGCGAGCGCCATCTGTTCCATCGTTTCAAGTCCGATGACTGTCTGATGCAGGAGCACATGGTTCAGCACGCTGCCGAGCGCGTACTTCGTATTCGGGTCTTTCGCCGCCACTTCCACAGCCTCTGAAATTGCGATCCCCAGCGACCCGTTCGTATCTGGAAACTGGGCCAGTATGGCGCGGCCCGACTCCGTCTCTGTGCTCGGACTAGCTGTCACGCTGGCACCGAAGGCTTCCATGAGCGCGCGGCGGTAAGGCTTCTGGTTATAGCTGACGCGCACCATGTAGACCTTGCACTCAAGGCCGAAAAACGCGCACGCCATGGCCAGCGACGAGCCCCACTGCCCCGCGCCCGTCTCGGTGGAAAGCCGCTTGGTGCCTTCGATTTTGTTGTAATAGGCCTGCGCCACCGCCGTATTTGGCTTGTGACTACCGGCCGGGCTCACGCCTTCGTACTTGTAGTAAATCTTTGCCGGTGTATCCAGAGCCTTTTCCAGACGGCGCGCGCGGAACAGGGGCGAAGGCCGCCATTGCGCGTAAACCTGGCGCACCGGATCGGGGATTTCGATCTCCCGCTCCGTGCTCACTTCCTGCATGATCAGGGCCATGGGAAAGAGCGGCGCAAGATCGTCGGGTCCAATCGGCTGCAGCGTCCCCGGATGCAGTGGAGGCGCCAGCGGCTTGGGCAGATCTGCCTGGATGTTGTACCACGCGCGGGGAATGCGATTTTGGGGCAGGTTGTACTGGATGGTTTCCATGCGAAACATCTTACCAGCGAATACGTCCCGGCCTCAGTATTCCCGGGCGCGGCATGTCAAGTTTCTGAGAAATGGGAGACATCCGAAGCCCAGACTACTACCTTTCGCGAAGCTGCGCCGTCAGCGAAATCAATAACAAATTCCGCCGCTTGAAGCGTTACTCTGGAAGAAACAATCGTTTCCGATCTCCCCGGAGAATCATGCCTTCGAGCCACACCCTTTCCCGTCGCAAGTTTTTCGGTGCATCCGCCGCGGTTGCTGCGACAGCCGCGATCGGCGGCGCGCAGGCCGCATCCGCAGAGCGCGCCGCGACGATGCCACCAGCCATCGCTGCTCTGCCCGTCCTTTCCGCCAAGGCACGCCCCTTCACCAACGCAGAGCGCCAAGCCCGCATCGAGCGTGCCCAGCGCCTTATGATCGAAACAAAGATCGACGCCATTGTGCTGGCCAACTCCACCACGTCTTCCGTCTACTTTGCCGACCTGCGGCTCAACGGCGGAGAGCGCCTCTGGGCTCTTGCGATTCCCGCCAAGGCCAAGCCCTTCCTCGTTTGTCCAGCTTTTGAAGAAGGCCGTGCACGAGAGCTGCTCGAGGCCGGCCCGTTCGGGAAGGACGCAGACGTTCTGGTCTGGCAGGAAGACGAAAGCCCATTCGCGGCTCTCGGCAAGGGGCTCGCCGACCGCGGACTCTCTTCGGGCACGGTAGGTCTCGACGAGAACATGAAGTTCGTCTTCGCGGAAAGCATTCGCGCCGCCAACCCGCACCTTTCCATTGTCAGCGCCTCGCCCATCACCGCCGGTTGCCGGATGATCAAGGACGCGCATGAGATCGAATGCCTGCGCCTGGCATGCCGCGCCACACTGCTTGTTTATCGTTCCGTTGCCCAGTCTCTTCAACCGGGCATGACCACCGCCAACGTCCACTCCCTCATTGCCGCCGCTTACCAGCGCGTGGGCTTCGAGGGCGAGGCCAGCCTCAACATCGATGAGTTCACGGCATTGCCGCACGGGTCGCGGCAGCAGCAAACTCTTCGCGAAGGCAGCATCCTGATGCTCGACGACGGCTGCTCCGTGGAAGGCTACACCTCCGACATCACCCGCACATTCGTCCTTGGCAAGGCTACCGACAAAATGAAACGGGTCTTCGACCTGGTCCACCGTGCGCAGGCCGCCGCTGTTCAGACTGCCCGCCCAGGCGTGCCCACTGCGGACGTTGACGCCGCCGCGCGCAAGATCATTGTCGACGGCGGCTACGGGCCCGGCTTTACCTACTTCTCGCACCGCCTCGGCCATGGCATCGGCATGGACATGCACGAGTGGCCCTACTTCGTGAAGAACAACATGTTCGGCTACGATCTCAACCCGCACCTGCAGGCCGGCAATCTCCTCAGCGATGAACCAGGCATTTATATCCGCGGCGAATTTGGAGTTCGTCTTGAAGACGACCTACTTATTACTGAATCCGGCTCCGAGTTACTAACTCCGCAAAGCCCCTCCCTCGAAGATCCTTTCGGTAACATGAAATGAAAACCGCAAAGTCAGGAAGAGCTGAGCAAAAGGTGACAAACGCGCGGCGCGATGGCCTGCTTCTAATGTTGCTTGGCAGCATAGTGTTCGTCCTGCTCGGCGTGGCGCTGGAGGGTGCCGTCCCCAGCAGGAACGTGGATTTCCGTGTGGTGTATTATCCGGCGCGATGCCTGCTTCAGCACCAGGACCCCTATGACCCGATCCAGGTGATGCGCCTTTACCGTGCCGAGGGCGGTGATGCTCCGTCGGATACTGACAAGATTCGCCACATGGTCTCGGGCTATGTCTACCTGCCCAACGCTTTCACTTTCACCATCCCGTTTGCGCTGCTGCCCTGGGGTCCGGCGCATATTCTGTGGCAGGTGCTCATCGTCGCCAGCTACCTGCTGGCGTCGTTTCTGGTGTGGAACCTGTCGGCGCAACAGGGGCCGCTGGCGGGTGGGGCGCTCATCTGTTTTCTGGTCGTCAACAGTGAGTTACTGCTTCTCACCTCCAATTCCGCGGGAATTGTGGTGAGCGTGTGCGCGATTGCCGTCTGGTGCTTTCTGCGCGACCGGTTTGTGCCTGCGGGTATCGCATGCATGGCGATTGCCCTGCTGTTAAAGCCGCAGGATGCAGGCCTGGTGTGGCTCTACTTTCTGTTGGCGGGCGGAGTGCAGCGCAAACGCGCGCTACAGACGCTGCTCCTGACTGCGGCACTTAGCCTGCCCGCGGCTCTGTGGGTAATTCACGCGGTTCCCCACTGGACGCAGGAATGGCACGCAAACATCGCTACAGCGGAGGCGCGTGGAGGAACCAGCGATCCCGGCCCAACCTCTGAAGCGAGTCACGGCCTGGCCATGGTCATCAGCCTGCAATCCGCCATCAGTGTCTTCTGGGACGACCCGCATATCTATAACCCGGCCAGCTATCTTATCTGCGCGCCGCTCTTGCTTCTATGGGGATTCGTCACGCTGCGCAACCGCACTAACCAGAATGCGCCGGCCCGGGCATGGCTGGCTCTCGCGTCCATTGCGGCTCTCACCATGCTTCCGGTCTATCATCGCCAATACGATGCCAGGCTCCTGCTGCTCACGGTACCGGCATGCGTAATGCTGTGGGCCGAAGGCGGTCTGATCGGGCGGCTTGCGCTGCTGGTAAATATGGCTGCGTTCGTGTTGACCGGCGATCTTACCTGGGCAATCGTCCTTGCCATAATCAACCACCTGCACGTGCCCGCGACCGGTCTCTCAGGACAGATGGTGATCGTCGCGCAGGTTTTTCCCGCACCGCTGATTTTGCTAATCATGGCGATCTTCTACTTATGGGTGTACGCGCGCCGGAGCTCCCACTCTCCCTCGTCGACAGAGATTTCCAATTGAGTTCGCGAATCGTTTACGGATGCTCTCAACAAGTGCCTGTTATCGAGCGAGCATTCCCTCGGGCGCTAAGACCCAACTGATTTTGCTTATGCACGGGCTTAGGGAGCATCCTCAATGAGATGCGCTGAGAAGTCCGGAGTCCCATTCGCGAAGAAGCGCCTCCGAATCCAGAATGCGACGTTGACAAGCCCGATGAGTGCCGGTACCTCGATCAGCGGGCCAACCACGCCGACGAACGCCTCGCCGGAGTTCAGGCCGAAGACGGCGACGGCCACTGCGATCGCGAGCTCGAAGTTATTGCCCGCCGCGGTGAACGACAGAGTAGCCGATTGCGCGTAGTTTGCGCCGAGCCGCTTACCCATCCAAAAGCTGACCAGAAACATCATGAGGAAGTAGATGACCAGCGGGATTGCAATGCGAATCACGTCCAGCGGCAAGCGCACAATGAGATCGCCCTTGAGCGAAAACATCACCAGGATCGTAAATAGCAGAGCGACCAATGTGAGCGGGCTGATCCGCGGAATGAAGCGGGTCCGATACCACTCCTCGCCCTTGATCCGAATGAGCACAAAGCGGGTAACAAACCCGGAGACAAACGGAATGCCCAGGTAGATTGCGACGCTCTTTGCGATCTGGGCGATGCTGACGTCGACGATGCTTCCTTGGAGCCCAAACCACTTTGGGAGCACAGTAATGAAAACCCAGGCATAGAGGCTGTAGAAGAGCACTTGAAAAACACTGTTGATGGCGACGAGTCCAGCGACGTAATCTGTGTCGCCATCCGCCAGCTCATTCCAGACCAGGACCATCGCGATACAGCGTGCGATGCCGATCAAGATAAGGCCGCGCATGTAGGCAGGTTCACCGCGAAGAAAAACTATCGCAAGGACGAACATGAGCGCCGGCCCAATGATCCAGTTCTGTACCAGCGACAGTCCCAATACCCGCTTGTTGCGAAAGACATCGCCCAGCTTCTCGTATCGAACCTTCGCCAAAGGCGGGAACATCATGATGATCAGTCCGATGGCGATGGGAATGTTTGTCGTTCCACTCTGAAAGCGATTGACGAGCCCTGCAGAGCCAGGGATAAAGTGGCCGATCCCCACTCCAATCGCCATTGCGAGGAAGATCCACAGAGTAAGGAAGCGGTCAAGGAAAGAGAGCTTTTTCCGTTGCAACGGAGCGCGGGTCTGGCCCTGCGTATACGGTTTCCTGGACATGATCATCTGGCCTCGGGTGCCATCGAACAATCGACAGAAACGGGTAAGGGCGCGCCTTGAAGAGCGACGAACTTTGCCGGACTGCAGCAGGCCTTGGAAAGACGCGTCCGGTCCGCCTGCATGGCCCGTTCCTCTTTCAACCACCCAAGCGTCTGGCGCAGCACCTGAGCGGCGCCGATATTCGGCGGCATGACAATGCGATAGTGCATCCATTTGCCGTCTCGCCTGGCTTCAACGATCCCGGCCCGGCGGAGATAGGCCAAATGCCGTGAAATTTTGGGTTGTCCCTGCTCCAGAATCTCCACAAGGTAGCAAACGCAGATCTCCCGATCTCCCATCAAGTTGAGCAAGCGGAGGCGGGTCTTGTCCCCCAAAGCCTGAAAGAAGCGCTCCATATTGAACGGTGTCGATTTTCCTGCCATGCCTTTCTTATACGCCTTGACGAATATGTATGCAAGGCTTATAGTCGTTTTGGCGAATATGTTTCTCCAGGCGCTAATCATGACAGAGCAGATACTGGAATCGGTCAAATCGAAATACGCGGCGGTGGCAGAGAGTTCACTGTCGAGCGATAATGCAGGCGTGAAGGCGGTGGCGGAAGCCTTCGGCTATACGCCTGAAGAGCTTACGTCTATTCCGGCTGAAGCAAATATGGGTTTGTCCTGCGGCAATCCCACGGCTACCGCCCACATCAGACCCGGCGAAGTTGTCGTCGATCTCGGCTCCGGTGGTGGGCTCGATGTCTTTCTCGCGTCGAAGATGGTTGGACCGGAAGGCCGAGCCATTGGAGTCGATATGACTCCGGCGATGATTGAGCGGGCACGTGCAAACGCCAAAGCTGGTGGTTACACCAACGTCGAATTCTACCAGTCCACCATCGATCGGATTCCCTTGCCAGATGCTTCCGTCGATTGTGTCATCTCGAATTGCGTCCTGAACCTGGCTCCCGACAAGCCCGCTGTCTTCCGCGAGATTGCCCGCGTTCTGAAGCCAGGCGGCCGGGTCGCGGTCAGCGACATCGCCTTGAAGCGCGAACTTCCCGAGGCTGTGTCCAAGAGCATCGCCGCCTACGTCGGCTGCATTGCCGGAGCCATCCCGATCGATGACTATCGGGCTGGACTGCTTGCCGCGGGCTTCGAACATGTGGAGATCGTGGACAGCGGCGCGGACCTGAATGCGTACGCCAAGGTCGAGAATCAAGCCGGCTGCTGTTCCCCAACGATGGATGCTTCCAGCCCGTTCCAGGTCATTGAAGAGCCCTGCTGTGCTCCTGTGCCCAGCGCATCGGCATCTCTCCATGAGGAACTGAAGGCGCTCCTCTCGCAATACGACATCAACGCGGCTGCGGCAAGCGTCAAGGTGTACGCAATCAAGCCGAATCAAAGCGCATAAGCCCGCTTCCAAGTGCGAAAGGACGCTGTCATGGCGCACTACAACGTGTTGTTTCTCTGCACAGGGAACTCAGCCCGCTCGATCATGGCTGAGGCGATCATGACCCGCAAAGGCAAATCGAACTTCACTGCCTACAGCGCCGGAAGCCATCCGTCTGGTACCGTGCGGCCAGAGGCCATTCGCCAGATTGAGAAGGCGGGTTTGAGCATCGCGAATTTTAGGAGCAAGTCTTGGGATGAGTTTTCGGTACCCGGCGCACCGCCACTTCACTTCGTCTTCACCGTCTGCGATAACGCGGCGAATGAAGTCTGCCCTTTCTGGCCGGGCCAACCGATGACGGCTCACTGGGGTGTACCCGATCCAGCAGCTGTGCAGAGCACGCCCGCGGAGATCGAGCGGGCTTTCGCGAGCGCATTCGCTGTACTCGACCGGCGCATCAGCCTTTTCCTTTGCCTGCCCTTGGCATCGCTTGAGACCTTCTCGCTGCAGCGGGAAATCGACAACATCGGAAAACAATAGCAAGGAACGAGGGACCGTGATTAAAGTCATTTTTGCCTGTGTTCATAACGCCGGACGCTCACAGATGGCGGCAGCCTTTTTCAACCAACTGGCTGATCGGACCAGAGCTGAAGCAGTCTCCGCTGGTACGGAGCCCGGTCTGCGTGTTCATCCGGAAGTCCTCGCCGCCATGCGGGAGATTGGCATCGACCTAAGCAACGCGAAGCCGCAAAAGCTGACAGAAGGGCTAGCGCAAGATGCGAGGCTCCTCATCACCATGGGCTGCGGCGACAAGTGCCCCTATGTGCCCGGTCTGCGTCGCGACGATTGGCCTCTCCGCGACCCCAAAGGACAACCTGTGGAGGAGGTTCGTGCTATCAGGGATGAGATCCAGGTAAGGGTGAAATCGCTGCTTGACCAGGAAGGGCTCGGCGCTATCGAGAGGTAGGCTGAACTGAGGTTCGGGAGTCAGTTGCCGCAACCCAACTCGAATCCCCACGGTCGGCTGCCCTGGAAATGTACCCGGCGGGTCGTCCGTAAATCGAGAGAAGCTGCAGTCTGTATGGGCGTTTACGGATGGAGATGGAATGCGGATTTAGCTGCTGGATGCGCTCGGCGGCATCAAGCCGGGGCCCTTCATCGAAAGGAACACTCCGGGATTTGGCCCGTCTGGGCCTTGCGAACAGGCTTCTCGCCCTCGACCACAAAGGCGGTTGGACCATTTGGCGTTAGGGAAACCCTCGCCAGCCTTCTTTCCTGTTTCCTCGTCTATGCGGATAGGAAGCCACGAACATTTATACGCGTCCGCCCTGGATTCCCCTGCGAACGCCTTGGCGGCAAGGCTATTTCCGGGTATACTGGAGATTCGGCAAGCTGCCGGTGCCGTGTGTCTATACACGCCCCGATAGCTCTGCCGGAGGAAACGCCGGTCTGAGCGCCCATTGAAACAGCGCTCTCAGGGCTTTAACCCGGCAGCACGAAGCACAAAGTTTGGAGCGAAGTCATGGCACAGGTATGCGACATTTGCGGCAAAGGCCCGCAGTTCGGTAACAACATCTCTCACGCGCACAACGTCTCGCGCCGTCGTTGGAGCGTCAATCTGCAGGCTGTCAAGGCCCTTGTGAATGGCGCCTCAAAGCGCATCCGTGTGTGCACCAGCTGCATCAAGAGCGGCAAGATCGCCAAGGCGCCAACAATAGCCGCGAAATAGCCCACTCGGTTTCCCTCAATTCAAGCTCGGCGCGAACCCCGTCCTCGTCCGGACGGGGTTTTATCGTGCAAACTGGCTTTTTCTTGAGGAAGAAGCCACCAGGCTTCCAGGCCTCTGTGAAAAGCAGAATCGAAAATGCTGCAACGCGCCTTCCGCCGCGAACGCTACCCCTTCTCCGCGTCTGGAGCCCGCTCAAACGTCAGCGAGGCGGAGTTGATGCAATAGCGCAAACCAGTGGGCCGCGGTCCATCCGGAAACACATGCCCCAGGTGCCCTCCGCACCGCGCGCACGTCACCTCAATGCGCCGCATCCCAAAACCCCGGTCTTCGTGCTCAACAACAGCCGTTGAATCCGCCGGCAGCATGAAGCTGGGCCATCCGCACCCGGAGTCGAACTTGGCCCCGCTCATGAACAGCATCGCCCCGCAACCCGCGCAGTGGTAGTCGCCGGTTTCGTGGTTCTCCGTCAGAATCCCGGTGAACGCGCGCTCCGTGCCCTTCTCCCGCAGCACGTGATACTGCTCGGTAGTCAGCAGCGAGCGCCACTCCGTCTCCGTATGCACAACCTTGTCCCCGGCTTCACTCAAAGTGACCTCCCGCTGTTGCGCCTGGTGCTCGCCGCGCTCCCATTGGATGCTCGCGGCTTGAGGAAAGTAACAGCAGCCTGTGTTCAGACTTCCGCGACCAGGTCGATTTCCACCAACACATCCTTGGGCAATCGCGAAACCTCAACAGTCGTGCGCGCAGGCGGAGCAACACCTTCCGGCGCAAGATAAGCGCCATAGACCGCATTCATCGCCGCGAAGTCATTGAAGTCCTTCAGGAAAACCGTCGCCTTGACCACCTGCGCCAGGCTCGACCCCGCCGCTTCCAGAATCGCCTTCAGGTTTTCCAACACTCGAGTGGTCTGTTCCGTGATCCCCGGCGCCACAACCTTCTGGGTTGCTGGATCGAGCGCAATTTGCCCGGCCGTAAACACCAGGTTGGCCGCCCGTATGCCCTGCGAGTAGGGTCCAATGGCGCCCGGAGCCGATGTGGTTGCAATCGCCGTTTTGGTCATGCGTCGATTGTAACGGCTAGAGCTTCGGGTGCCCCAGGTCTCGTTTTTGAGATATGGGATAACATCGCCTTCATCTCCTCACTGCCAAACCGCCAAGAGCCCGCCGGAGATGAGCAGTCCCACCAGCCAATAGCCTGTGTTGATTGCGAAGAGCTTGAACGGACGCCCCTCGTAGATGTAGCTGGCGCACAGCGGCGCGGCGATAAAGCCCAGCCACAGGATGAACCCGATGAGAGCACCCCAGCCAATGGTTGCCGCCCCCGCCCAAATGACTACGTGCGCCAGCATGAGCGAGGTCACCAGGCTACCGATAAACGACGCAATCATGCCGGCAATCATGCTGTTCTTTTTCGTCGAGCCCGGACGAACAAAAACCATCGCCATCCACGGCTTGGCAAAGAGCGCCGGAGAATACCAGGCAGCGCCCAGGAACCATTGAACCAGGGCCGATACCAGGATGGCCCAATGGTTGAAGTGAAGATGGTGCATCGAGGAGCCTCCATTTCGAATGTGAATCCGTCTCCGAACGACCGGGAAGCCCGGAAGATGGGCAAGCCTGCCTGCGGCCGGTCCGGAGCCGTGCCCTTGACTCTGCCGCAGCCGAACAGGCCGTGTCAAGAAGAAACACCCTGCCGTTCCTCAGATTTAACGCCGCTTCAGCGCTTCCAGCTCGTCCAGCGTTCGCGGCCAGTCGGAGCCAAGCAGCCGCGACAAGCTGCGGTCCGCCAGCACCTTGCCTCCCGTCTGGCAGCGCGCGCAGTAGTTGGTTTCGTTGTCTGCGTAGCGAATCCGCTGCACCCTCTCCCCGCAGCGCGGGCAGGGCTGGTCAAACTTCCCGTGGACGGCCATCTCCGGGCGGAATGCGGTCACCCCCTCGGGAAAGGACTTCTCCGATTCCTTCTCCAGCCTGTCCATCCAGATCGTCAACGTGGACCGTGTCGCCGAAAACAGCCTCTCCCACTCCTCCGGTTTCAGCTTGTGGGTAAGTGTGACCGGCGAAAGATGCGCGGCGTGGAGGATCTCGTCGGAGTAGGCATTGCCAATGCCGCTCACCAGCCGCGGATCGGTCAGGGCCCGTTTGAGTGTGCGATTTTCCAGCGTGAGCGCCGCGCGAAAGCCGTCCAGATCTGTGGAGAAAATCTCTATTCCGCCTGGATCGACCGAGTACAGGCCTTCCTCGCCGCGCACCACATGGAGCGACGCTCGCCGCTTGCTTCCGGCTTCCGTCAGCGTCAGCGAACCCGCAGGGAAATCGAACGCCGCCAGCGCATTCCGCCCCGCCAGCTTGGCTTGCGGCGGCTTCCAGTGCAGCCGCCCCGCAATCATCAGGTGGAGAACCAGCCACAGATCGCCCTCGACGCCAATGGCGATGCGCTTGCCGATACGGCGGATAGCGACAACGGTGCGGCCTTCGGCGCTTTCGAGCGGCGGATCGACGGTGCGCAGGAGGAACACGCTCGCCAGGCGCACCCGTTCAAGCGTCTGCCCCAAGATGCGAGCCTCCAGCGCAGAAATATAAGCGGCAATGTCAGGCAATTCCGGCATTCCCTAAAGAGTGCATCCAGAGCGCTCATCTCCGCAATGGGCAATTGTGGACCGTTTCAACTCGTTCCTGGAACAGAGGCAGTAGGGGGAGCTTGCTGTCCCTACTCCCGGCAGGGAGGAAACGAGAGTAGCCCCGGATGAAGCGTAGCGAAATCCGGGGTGATCATCACCAAGGAGGGTGCGTCCCGTAGGGTCGCGGCGAAACCATCCGACTAACCGTGCGCATTGGCCCCCACGTTATCCCAGAATCGCATTATCGATCAGCCGCGTCGCTCCAACCCAAGCCGCCACGGCGAAGAGCGACCCAGGCACCGCAATCTCTACCGGCTCAAGTGTCGCCCAATCCACCAGCGCGATAAAGTCCACGCGAATCTCCGGCACCGCTGCAAAGGCCGCCTGCGCGGATTCGATGAACCTGTCGGGCCGCCGCTCGCCGGATGCAAAAAGCGCCTCTGCTCCGTGAATGGCCTGGCTCAGGGTCAGCGCCCACGCCCGCTCTTGCTCGCTCAGGTAGACGTTCCGCGAACTTAACGCCACTCCATCCGCCTCGCGAACGATGGGGCAGACGACGATCTCCGTCGCCAGCCGCAGGTCGGCAACCATTCGACGCAGCACGGCCACCTGCGCGGCGTCTTTCTGCCCGAAGAATGCCCGGTCCGGCTCAGCCGCGATCATCAGCTTGGCCACCACGGTAGCCACGCCGCGAAAATGCCCCGGCCGCGATTTGCCATCGAGGCGGGAACTCAGGCCTTCAACGTCAACGAAGGTCGCGGCGCCGGCAGGATAGAGTTCGTCCACCGACGGGGCAAACACCACATCTGCCCCTTCGGCCTTGGCCAGCGCACAGTCAGCCCCAAAGGTGCGCGGATAGCGCGCAAAATCCTCATTTGGCCCGAACTGCGTGGGATTCACGAAGATGCTCACAGCCACAAACCCAACCGAATTGACTGCCGCGCGAATCAGCGAAGCATGTCCCTCGTGCAGCGCGCCCATGGTCGGCACCAGGCCAATCGTGTTTCCGCCATCGTTCCGTTCCCGCCGCGACCACGCGCGCAATTCCGCGACGGTGCGAAGAATCTCCATCAAGCCTTCCTCAGCGTATGCGCCTTTTCCGCAGCGGCCATGCTCTTCTTCGCCGCCTCAGGCAAGTGGTAGCTCTCCTCGTCCGATGGGAACGCCCGGTGCTCCACATCCTCGCGATAGCGTTCAATCGCGGAGCGAATCAGAGACCCCGCATCCGCATAGCGGCGCACAAACTTGGCCGCCGGCGCGAAGGTCAGGTTCAGCAAGTCGTGGAACACCAGAATCTGCCCATCGCAATCCGGCCCCGCGCCAATGCCAATCGTAGGAATCGGCAACTCGGCGGTGATCTCCGCAGCCACCTCGCGTGGAACACCCTCCAGCACCAGCGCTCCGGCTCCCGCGTCGGCCAGCGCCTGCGCGTCAATTCGAAGCTGCTTCGCAGTCTCGGCGGTACGCGCCTGTACCCGATATCCGCCCATGCGGTGAATGCTCTGCGGAGTCAGCCCCAGGTGGCCAATTACCGGAATCTCCGCCTCGGTCAGCGCACGCACCAGCTCAACGCGCGGCCCTTCAATCTTGACGGCTTCGGCGCCCGCCTCTTTCACAAAACGGACGGCGTTCGTGAGGCCTTCAGCTACTGTTCCGTGATAGCTGCCAAACGGCATGTCGGCCACCACCAGCGCCCGGCGCACGGCTCGGCGAACAGCTCGCGTGTGATGCAGCATCTCGTCGACGGTGACAGCCAAGGTATTGTCGTGGCCCAGAACCACCATGGCCAGCGAGTCGCCCACCAGCAGCAGGTCGATTCCGGCCTCGTCCGCCAGGCGCGAAGACGAGTAGTCGTACGCCGTGAGCGCGGAGATGGGTTTACCCTGCCGCTTCATCTCGGACAGTGCGGGAACAGTCACTTTTGTGATGGGTAGGCCGGTCGAGGCAGAACTTGGAGTCCCGGGGAAGTTGGTAACGCTCATGATTTGTCTCCAGTGCCGCTCCGTAAACTCAGGATGCGGCCCGAACAACCCAAGTATACGCCCGCCAGCACTCCCCGATGCAACGCCGCCGTCCCATTTTTGCCTTGCAAGTCTGCACGTCGGATGCATTAGAATCCCCACACCCAGCACCGGTCATCTGGATGGGCAGCGAGGTCGATTGAATGCCGAAGTGGGTCATTGAAAGAGAGATTCCGGGAGCCGGTAAATTGACTCCCGAACAACTGCAGGGAATATCGCAAACATCGTGTGGCGTGCTGCGCGAGATGGGGCCGCAGATTCAGTGGCTGCACAGCTATGTCACAGACGACAAGATCTACTGCGTCTACATCGCCCCGGATGAAGAGACCGTCCGAACCCATGCCCAAAAGGGTGGCTTCCCCGCCAACCGCGTCTCCAGGGTTCGTACCATCATCGATCCGACGACCTCCGAGTAGCCAGGTTGCGGTTCCCTGGTCCAACGCTGCACACTGGAAGTCACCATGCTGTCACCGTTGGTCACAGGGATCTCTGCCGGGCTGGGCGCAGTGACCACACTCGGCCTCGCGGCGGGGGGCTGCGCCTATGCGGCCATGTGGCCGACTTCGCAGCTCTTTGGCCGCACCCTCACTGCGCCTCGCCGCCCTGGCGAGCTGGCGCTCACCTTTGACGACGGCCCCAATCCCGCCTGCACCCCGCGCCTTCTCGACATTCTTGCCAGCCACGACGCACACGCAACCTTCTTTATGCTTGGCAGCTTTGCCCAGCAGCAGCCGGATCTGGTCCGCCGCATCCTTGCTGCCGGACACCTTATCGGCAATCACTCCTGGTCGCATCCCAACCTGGCCCTCACCCCAGCCCGCCTCGTCGACGAGGAGCTGACCCGCACCCGTGAAACCCTCCAGCAGATTGCAGGCGCGCCGATCCGATATTTTCGCCCGCCCTTTGGTGGACGGCGGCCCTATGTGCTCAAGGCAGCAAGGCGGCTGGGGATGGTCCCCGTGACCTGGAACGCCATGACCAACGACTGGGCCGAACCTTTAGCCGATGCCACGGCGGGCCGCCTGATCCGCATGATTGACCGGCTCGAGCGCCAGGGAAGCGCCTCCAACATCGTTCTCCATGATGGCAACCACCGCCAGTTAAACGCCGACCGCAAAGCGTCCGTCTCCGCCGCCGAAAAGCTCCTTGCTCGCTACAAAGCAACCCACCGCTTTGTCACGCTGGACGCGTGGAGCGAGCGGACCTAGCCAGCGACCACAGCCTGAAACGCATTCCGCGCGGCCGCGATTGTCGCTTCCACCTCCGCATGGCCGTGCGCCGTTCCCAGAAATGCAGCTTCAAACTGCGATGGCGGCAGCCACACACCCTGGTCCAGCATGGCGCGATGAAAGCGGCCAAACGCGGCTGTGTCGGACTTGGCCGCGTCGCCATAATCCGTCACCGGGCCTGGCGTAAAGAACCAGGTCCACATCGCCCCCACGCGATTCAGAGTCAGAGGAACTCCAGCCTTTTCAGCCTCCGCAGCGACGCCCTCCGCAACAGCCTTCGAGGTGGCTTCAATCTTCGGATAGACCTCGCCTCTGTGCTCCTGGAGGTAGCTGACCGTCGCAATGCCTGCCGCCATGGCCAGCGGATTCCCGCTCAGCGTTCCAGCCTGGTAGACCGGGCCAAGTGGCGCCAGCATGTCCATCAGTTCCCGTTTCCCACCAAACACACCCACCGGCAACCCGCCGCCTACAATCTTGCCCAGCGTCACCAGGTCCGCATCGATTCCATACAGCTCCAGCGCTCCGCCCAGCGCCACGCGAAACCCGCACATCACCTCATCGGCAATCAGCAAGGCCCCTTCACGCTCCGTAATCGCTCGCAGCCCGGCCAGGTAGCCGGCCGCCGGCGCAATGCACCCCGCATTCCCCACTACCGGCTCCAGAATCACCGCCGCAATCGCACCCCGGTGCGCCGCGAAGGCCGACTCAACCGCGCCCAGATCGTTGTAGGGCAGCGCCAAAGTGAGCCCGGCAATCTCCTCCGGCACTCCCCCCGACCCTGGAATGCCGAACGTCGCCACGCCGGACCCCGCCTTGACCAGCAACCCGTCCGCATGGCCGTGGTAGCAGCCTTCGAATTTCACAACGATCTTGCGTCCCGTCGCCCCCCGCGCCAGCCGGATCGCCGACATGGTAGCCTCTGTGCCCGAGCTGACAAACCGCATCTTCTCAATGGCCGGATAGCAAGCAATCACCCGCTCCGCCAGGTCAGCCTCGGCGGCCGTCGATGCCCCAAAGCTGGCCGAGTTCCGCGCGGCCCGCTCAATCGCCTCCACCACAGGCGGAAACGCGTGCCCCAGAATCATTGGCCCCCACGAGCCGAAGTAGTCGATGTACCGGTTGCCGTCCGCGTCGTAGAGGAAGGCGCCTTCAGCCCGCTCCACGAAAGGAGGCGATCCACCCACCGCCTTGAATGCCCGCACCGGCGAGTTGACGCCACCGGGGAAGAAGCGCTCAGCGCGCTGTTGAAGTGCCAGCGATCGTGTGCGAACGGGTGCTGCAATCTTCGAGCTCATCGTGGCTCCAGTATAAAAGATTGACGTTTGCCCCTAGTATCGAAGATTGAAGCTTGCCGCCGGCCGAATTGAATCGCGGCACTCTATCCTTTCATCTCGATAAGTGTGAGCGATCTCGACAACATCGGCGACCGCCTGCTGGTCATCTTCGATGGCCATTGCGGCTTGTGCAACCGTTTAGTGCGCTGGTTTTTGAGGCGCGATCGCCAGGACCGGCTGCGCTTCGTTCCTTTCGATTCGCTCAAAGCAGCCGGCCTGCTAGCCCGCCATGGTCTCGCTCTCAACGTCGCTTCAGGGAAATCCGGCACAATCCTGGTCGCCCAGGCCGTCGACACTCCGGCAGAGCGCGTCTTCGTCCGGTCGGATGCTGTTCTGGTAATCCTCCGCCAGCTCCCCGCCCCTTGGCCGGCCGTCGCCGTCAGCTTCCGGATCATTCCCCGCGCCCTCCGCGACCTGGGTTATCGCCTCGTCGCCCGTTCGCGTTACCGCATCTGGGGACACCTCGATAGCTGCCCCATCCCCACGCCCCAAGAGCGCGCCCGGTTCCAGTAATGCACCGCCGAAACGCTCGAATCCTGCTAGAATCGTCCTTTCCGGCCCTCCAGCCCTCCGGCTCAATGGAATCGCCGCATACTTCATCCGCAGCAGAAAGCCCTCATCGTGCCAGACGAACCCAAATCCAAATCCGTGACCTACGCCGACGCCGGCGTTGACATCAGCAGTGGCGACCGCGCCAAGGAACGCATCAAGTACCTGGCGCAGAAAACCTTCAATCGCAATGTGTTAGGCGGGATTGGCGGCTTCGGCGCGTTGTTCCGCCTCGACCTTCAGCGCTGGAAGACTCCCATCCTGGTCAGTTCTGCCGATGGGGTGGGAACCAAGCTGAAAGTCGCATTCGAACTGGGCATGCACCACACCGTCGGCGCAGACCTGGTGAACCACTGCGTCAACGACATCGCCGTGCAGGGCGCGATCCCGCTGTTCTTTCTGGACTACCTGGCTACCGGCCGCCTTGACCCCGAAGTCACCGAATCTGTAGTCACCGGCCTCGCCGAGGCCTGCAAAGCCAACGGCTGCGCCCTCATCGGCGGAGAAACCGCGCAGATGCCCGGCTTCTACACCGACGGCGAATACGATCTGGCCGGCTTCATCGTCGGCTGCGTTGACCGCGAGAAGATGGTCACCGGCGCAAACATCAAGCCCGGCGACGTGCTGATTGGCCTGCCCTCCACCGGCCTTCATACCAACGGCTACTCCCTGGCGCGCAAACTCTTCTTCGAAGTGGCCGGCTACAAGCCCACCCAATACGTCTCCGCCATCAAGGACAAGGCCGGGGCCGCGCTCATGAAGACTCACCGCAGTTATCTTTCTGTGATCCAAAAGCTTGTTACGGCAGGGGTTACCGTGGGCATGGCCCACATCACAGGCGGCGGAATCTCGGAGAATTTGCCCCGCATCCTGCCCAAAGCCACCGGCGCCCAGGTGGAAATCGGCTCCTGGCCAGTACTGCCCATCTTTGAACATCTCCGCACCCTCGGCCAGGTCTCGCAGGAAGAGATGATGCGCACGTTCAACATGGGCATCGGACTCATCGCGGTGATTCCTGCTGCAAAATTCGCCCGCGCCAAAACGCTACTAGACCGCGCCGAAGAAAAGTTCGACGTAATCGGCCGCATCGTAAAGGGCGACCGCCATGTGCAGTACACGTAGGTTCGGAAAAACTCATTGCTTTGAAAGGGCACGACTTCAGTCGTGCCGTAAATTGCTACGAATAAAAGGGCTTTAGCCCCTGAGGGGAAAATTGGAGTTCGCTTCGAAAGATCGGCCGACCCGTCTAGGAATCCTGCTCTCAGGTCGCGGCTCCAACTTCCTCGCTATCGCGCAATCCATCCGTGAAGGCCGTCTCCCCGGCGTTGAAATCGCCGTCGTCAACTCCAACGTGGCCGACGCTCCCGGAATCACCGCCGCCCAGCAATTGGGTCTGCCGCACGCAGTGCTTGTTTCCAAAGGCCGCCCCCGCGCCGAGCACGACGCCGATGTGATCGCCTGCCTCCGCACCCACCGCGTCGATCTCGTCTGCCTCGCCGGCTACATGCGCCTTCTGTCCCCCGACTTCATAGCCGCCTTTCCCAATCGAATCCTCAACATCCACCCATCGCTTCTGCCGGCCTTCCCCGGCCTTGAGGCGCAAGAGCAAGCCTTCGACTACGGCGTCAAAGTAGCCGGCTGCACGGTTCATTTTGTCGACGAGCACCTGGACCACGGTGTGATTGTGCTTCAGCGAGCCATCCCGGTACTCGAATCCGACGACGCACACTCGCTTTCCGCACGCATTTTGGCGGAAGAGCATCTCGCCTATACACAAGCCATCGCCCGCGTGGCGAGTGGGGACTATGAGATTCGCGGCCGACGGTTCGTCCGGCGCAACCCGCCTCCGGCTTAGATTCTCCGATGGTTTTGAAAGGGCACGGCTTCAGCCGTGCCGCAAACTGCGCGGTTGGAACGTGGGCTTTTAGCCCCTGAGGGACGCCTTTCCTCCACCTTCCCAGCCCTGCACCGAACCCCCGTCAATCCCCCGGCCCTCAATCCCCCACATAACTAACTGATTCTAAAAAGCCTTTTCTATTCGGGAATTTGCAGTCCAATACCCGCCCTATCCCTACCCTTATAGATAGCCGGAAAAACAACGGATATGCCGCGCCGGGCGAATGAGTACGCCCTCCCCCAACTTGCGGATGGCGCCGGGGCGCGGGACCGTTTCTGTCTGGAATGCACGGACTCTCCACTGGAAGCCAGATCGAAACCACGGCAACTTCCAGAAACTGAGAGCGGCAAAACCCGAGCCGGCGGCAGGCACACAACGGAGCCTCCCGCCGCCCCGGGACGAGTCCTGGCACATCCGAATCGAGCTCCACCTTTGTCTTCCACAATTCAATCGTCAACCTGGGCGGCCTTCGCTGCCCGTTTCTCTTTAAGGAGTTTCCTGAATGAACACCCTTTCGAACATTTGGAGCCACCCCAAGACATCGGCGACCGGCCTGCTGATTGCCACTGTAACCATCGCCACGGTTCTTTCGCAGCAAGGCGTAAACCTGGGCCACGCCGGCACCGGCACGGTGGTCACTCTGGTTAGCGCCATTGCCACCGCCCTTCTCGGGCTGCTCGCAAAGGACCCTGGCCAGCTGCAGACCAGCGCCGCTTCCTCCTCGAACGCAACCACCAAACTTGGCGCATGGGCGCTGATCGCATTGCTGCTTCAACTGCCTTTCATCAGTGGTTGCTCCGGCACGACCGTGGCCCAGGACATCGTTAACTGGACTCCCGCATTGCAAAGCGCCGTGGCCACTGTGGACTCGACCGCCGCCTTGTTGGCGCCCATGGACGCGCCCATCTTTGCAGCCGCGACGATTGGCTTTGATACCGCCTCAAATCTGCTCGTGATCCAGGCAAAGGCCTATCTGGCAAGTCCATCGGCCAGTGTGCTGGCACAGATCCAGACTCAGATTGTGACTTTTCAGCAGCAGGTGAATGCCTCGCTGCTGCAGGCCGCAAAAATTGCCGACCCAGCGAGCCAGAAGCACGCCCTTTCCGCCGTCCAGGCAGTCGCAACCGTCGTGACCGCAATGCTCGCGCTGATTGAATCGGTCTCGGCCAAGGCTGCCGTAGCGCAAATGGCCGCTGAATCCGTCATCAAACTCGCCGAAATCCAGCCATTTCTGGACCAGTCCCAAGCAGCCCAACTCGTAGCCGCTCACTACGCCGAACCGCTCCCCTTGGCGCGGATTCAGGTGGAACAAGCGCAACAGAATCAGCTTCTTGCCGGCTTCTAAACGGCGCGAGCCGCTCCCATACCCGGAGCGGCCCGCAGTATCCTAAAACCGATTTCGATATTTACGTGCTCTGCTCGTGCGCTTCCCCAAGAATCAACTTGATCGTAATCTGCTTCCGGCCGCGATAGATCGTGACGCTGATCGTGTCCCCGGCCTGGTGCTTGTCCATCATCGCGTTGATGTCGTCCGGATCGGTCACTTCCTTCCCGTCCACCGCAACAATCAAGTCGCCGCCCAGCATGATCGGCATGTTTCCCACGTAAGCCTGCTGGTTACCGCCCTTGAGCCCTGCACGATCGGCCGCGCCGCCCGGAACCACCTTCTGAATCAGCACGCCGGAATCCACCGCCAGCCCCATCTGCGAAGCCAGGTCAGGCCCAATTCCGTAAGAGACAATCCCCAACGACGGCCGCTTGACCTTGCCGTAGCGCGTCAGGTCGGCCAGAACCGCCTTCGCCGTGTTGATCGGGATGGCAAAGCCAATACCCGAGCTCTGGTCCGCCCCGTTCGAAGCAATCATCGTGTTGATCCCGATCACCTCGCCATGCGAGTTCAGCAGCGGGCCGCCAGAGTTGCCGGGATTGATAGCCGCGTCCGTCTGAATCGCATCCTCGATCGGCGCGCCTTCAGACCCTCGAATGGAGCGGATGGAGCTGATAATTCCGCGCGTCATGGTGCCGCTCAGGCCAAAGGGATTCCCAATCGCATACACCTTTTGCCCCACCGAAAGCCCGCCTGAATCAGCCAGAGTCACCGGCTCCAGATTCGGCGCATCGATCTGCAGCAACGCCAGATCGTGCATCTTGTCGGTTCCAACAACCTTGGCCGCGTAGCGGTGCTTGTTGCTCAGCATCACCTCGACGCCGCGATTGGCGCCCTCCACCACGTGGTAATTGGTCAGCACGTGCCCCGCGCGGTCCAGAACGAATCCCGACCCTTGGCCCTGTTGCGGCACCGTGCCATAGAAGAAGTTGAACACCAGCGTAGTCGAGGTAATGTTCACTACCGAAGGCAGCACCCGCTTGTAGACCGCAATGTTGTTCTGTTCCTCCGCATCGTATGCCGGCGCGGCGTCCGCCTCCGTCAGTTCGAGCCCAGGCGCGACATTGTGCACCACTCCGGGCAGCGTCAAATGACTTACGGAAGAACGGGCAAGGCTGCTGGGCCAATGCGTGGTGAGATACCAGAATCCACCCACCAGCAGAACAACGAGAACAGTCACGCGCAGTTTCATGGCTTTTTCGACCTGAATAACCTTCCTCTTACAGATACGGCGAACGGTTTGCCCGGTTCCATGGGGGAAGGCACACCGTCGCTATCTTCTATTTTAAAGACTCGTCCCTGAGGAATATGTTGCTCTCCTCCCTCAGCCGCTGCCAGAGGGCCACAACCTGAGAGTGCAGAGCCTCCCGATCTCCTGTGTTTTCGAGGACATAGTCCGCGCGCGCCGCCTTCTCCGCATCTGGAATCTGATGCCGCAGCCTCAACCTTGCATCCGCCGCGGCAATCTCGCGTCCTTCTCCGTCCGGGCAGATCCGCGCGGCATAGCGGGCAATCTTAACCTCATCCGGCGAAGTCACCACCACCACGCGATCGATCCGCCGCCGCCAGTCGGCCAGCACACTTTCCTTTTCGCCACGCGCCCGCGCATCCCGCTCCACCTCGAAAATCAACGCCGACTCAACCACCGCCACCGCTGCAGGATCGTGCGCGAAGACTCCTTCCATCCAGCGGCGCTGCGCCGCAATCACCCCCGGATGCACAATCGCATTCAGTTCGTTGATCCGGCCGCCCTGGAACGCCAGTTCGGCCAGCCGCGCCCGGCTCAACCGGCCATCCGAACCGACGACCCCAGGCCCGAATGCCCGCACGATTTCGTCGTAAACAGCCTGGCCCGGCTCCATCAGAGCGCGCCCCAACTCATCGGCCTCAATTACTTGCGCGCCCAACTCGCGCAAATAGCCCGCAACCGTGCTCTTCCCGCTGCCCAGCCCGCCCGTCAGTCCCACTCGTAGCATACTGATTCAAACCCGCCTCGGCCCCGCGCAATCCCCGCCCGGCCCGCCTCCACTCCGTCCATCGCTGAACGCAGTATAGGCGATCACCAGATGCGACAGAGCCAAATCTGCCGTAGAATGAGAGCACGCCAGGAGGCGCTGCGGTCGATGTACACCCTAAACCCACGAATCACCGTCGAAACCGGCAAGATGGGCGGGAAGCCCTGCATCCGCGGCCTCCGCTTCAGCGTCTACGATCTGGCCTCCTACCTCGCCTCCGGCATGACCGAGGAGCAAATCCTCCGAGACTTCCCCTACCTCGAAAAGGAAGACTTCCAAGCCGTCTACGAGTTCTTCGCCAGCATCCCGGAAAGGATCTCCGTCCTTGAAGCTTCTCGTTGACGAGAACCTTCCGCCCCGGCTCGTCCACAATCTGTCCGATCTCTTTCCCGGGTCAGTACACGTCCAATCTGTCGGATTTGGCAGCACGCCCGATGAACTCATCTGGGAATATGCACAAGCGAATGGATTCGTCTTTCCCACCAAGGACAAAGACTTTGCCAGCCTCAGCCTTGCGCGAGGCGCACCGCCCAAAGTGATCTTGTTGCAGACAGGCAATTGCTCCACGGATGAGGTCCTCGACCTTCTTCAGGAATGCGATTCGACTGTCGGAGTTCGAAGGCGATGCGCAGCGAGCTTTGCTGATCCTTCGTTATTAGTCGTGCTACTAACGTCGCGATTCAAGTTGCATGAGTTGACGCTGGGCAAGACGGCGATATTTACCCCTATGATCTGTGTCACGTGTGATACGGAAATGGTCAATTGCCTCGCTTGAATTTTCTAATGCGAGAAATGCCAACCCGATTCTCCAGTGGGTTGTAGCTATCGCTAAGTCTCTGTGGTGGTTTAGACGGCGGCTACCTAGAACCATCATAACGAGGATAGAGTTGTGAGGTCTGGTTTGCTGTGCTTCCGCCTTAGCAGCTTCAACTATGCGTAATGCCCGATCGATAGCCTGCCGAGCTTCTGCCCGTCTACTGAGCTGAGCTAAGGCATGGGCTCTTCGCGCCCAGTATGTTGCACGCCTCAGATCATTAGATACTTCACCGCCGAAATAAATGTCCCGCCTCGACGTGTGCGTGGTAAGTTCCACGGCCAGGTCCGCCATCTCGAGGGCTTTCTCCGGGTCGGTTCCCATTTTCAGAAGTAAATCCGCCATGCTACCTTGGCCGCTTCCGGTTGAATCTCCCAGTTCAAGTGCGCGCTCCAGGCATTCGCGGGACTCGTCATACCGCCCCTGATCCATAAGGGCGCTGGCTAGGCAAACCAATGGACGTACTTGATCGGAGGTGTCGAGCATGGCCATGGATTTGCGATAATACCTCTCTGCTTTAACAGGCTGCCCAGCCAACAGTAAATCCAGACCCTTCCGTCGAAGCCTGAGTTCAGGTGGACAATGTCCCAAGTTCCGGAGATAAATAATGTATGCGCCAACGAATACTAAAATCGCCAGTAGCCATCTGATCAAGGGCATGTCCAAAAGTGTCTGAATAGTGAAATCGCTTCCAGGCGCTGTCATGGATTAGCCCCTTTCAAAACGGTAATCGGATAAATTCGTCACAGCCCCCGTCTCATTTTGGCCGCCCGCACCGTGTTCGCCATCAACATCGCAATGGTCAGCGGACCCACTCCGCCCGGCACCGGCGTATACGCGCCCGCCAGTTCGAAGGCCTGCGGATGGACGTCCCCCACAATCGTCGAGCCCCTCTTTGCAAACGCAGCTTCGCGCTTGGCATTCCCCGCGAAATATCGCTCAAACTCGACGCGATCCGTGATGCGGTTGATTCCAACATCGATGATTGTCGCGCCCGGCTTCACCATCTCCGCCGTAATAAACCCCGGCCGCCCGATCGCAGCCACGAGGATGTCGGCCTCGCGCGTGACGGCACCCAAGTCTCGTGTCTTCGAGTGGCAGATGGTCACCGTCGCATTCTGGTGCAGCAGCAGCATCGCAGCCGGCTTGCCCACAATATCGCTGCGCCCCACGACCACAGCGTGCTGGCCCGCAATGGGAATCCCGCTGCGCTTCAGAATCTCGATCACTCCCGCCGGCGTACAAGGCGCCAGTGCCGGCCTTCCCGCCTGCAAACGCCCCGCATTCACCGGATGGAATCCATCCACATCTTTCGCTGGATCGACAGCATCCAGCAGCGCCTTCGTGTCCACCTGCGCCGGGAGCGGCAGCTGTATCAGAATGCCGTCAATCTCGTCGCGATCGTTCAGGCTGCGCACCAGGTCCAGCATCTCTTCCGTCGTGACCGTCTCGGGCGGCGTAATCAGCTCGCTGTACAAACCCAGATCGGCGCACGTCTGCACCTTGCTGCGGACATAAATCTGCGAAGCAGCTACATTGCCCACCAGCACTGCTGCCAGACCCGGCTTAATCCCCTGGGCCACCAGCTTGCGCACTTCCTCCGCCACTTCCTCTTTGATTGCGGCTGAAATCGCCGTCCCATCCAGAATCCTGGCCATCTTTCGCTCCAACCTCATCGTATCGCGGAGGAATGGTCTACTCCAGCCGTCAATCGGGAAATCCATTTTGGAAGCTTGCAGAGAAATATTCGTCTAACATCTTGACAGATATTGCGAATAAATGAAATAAAGTATTTAAAGCAGTTGTAGCAGTTGAGAGAGCTGCGAGAACAAACCCGAGGATGAAACATGGCAAGCCAAGAGGAGGTGGCCTGCGTTCCGATAACAGAACAGGATCAGCATGAGGTCCAGGCACTCTA
>Ga0302278_10001331_pt1 | contig 30828 bp, 30 predicted proteins | sample III_Bog_N3_2_FD_194543 | JGI IMG/M metagenome (GOLD analysis project Ga0302278, IMG submission 194543) | Peat permafrost microbial communities from Stordalen Mire near Abisko, Sweden - III_Bog_N3_2 | ecosystem: Environmental > Terrestrial > Soil > Wetlands > Peat | place: Sweden: Abisko... | reverse complement strand
CGCTACGCTGGCGGCGGAAGCGGTCCCAGCGCGGCAGCTCCCGCCAGGGTGGCGGCCAGCAGGAGGGCCAGGAGGAGCAGGGCGAACAGGATTTTACAGCGGCGGTTCATGAGGACGGGTTTTTCATTGCTGATTTAATTCAGCGCAAATGTTAGCGGACCTCGTGGGGCGAGACCGAGCGCAAAGGATTGCCTATCTGAAGCCCGATCATAGTGGACCAAAAAGTCCTTGCTTCGCTTCGCAACTAGTGGTATTTCGATTGTGTAACTGTGGAGTTAGTCGGGCTAGAGCTACCGCTGATGGCAGACCTACTAACCCACTATTAACAAACCTTGCGGCCTGAAGTGACTTGCCTGACGAAAAGCTATCACTTCAGGCCGTTTTCTTTATTGGCGATTCGTTGCGGCGTCACGAACCCCCTGTAACTAATAAGGTCATAACATTATTTCAACACCTCACATTTATTGCGAGGGAAATTATTGCCGTTTATACCCATAAACAGCCTGCGTTTTGCTACCTTGATTCTTTTTGAGAAGAATTACTTCGCCAGTTTCAATCAAGCCTTGCAGAGGACGCTGCATTGATTTTTCACTGAATACCAAATTTGGATAGTTCGCACGAACCCAAGCAACCACGTCATTTTTAGTGAATTGCTGCAACGCCTTCATGCCGTCGATAAAGGTCTGACCAATTGAAATAGACGGCGTATCCAGCAGCGTTTTGGTGGTATTGTTCAGAGGCAATGCGGTTGGCCCGACAGACGCTTTCTGCCGTATTTCAGCAATCAATTTCAAATTTGATTCAACGATCTCAAGTTGATGACGCAACTCAGTGAACGCCTTAAGCTGCTGCAGCAATTCATCGCGTCGGGCAATCAGCTCATTTTCCTTTTCTTCAAACGCATTCATATACCACGAGCTTACTACGCTGTATCAGGAGAGTCAACGGAAATATCCGCAGGATACGCTTTTGTATCAGCAAGGGCATTCAGCTAATTCAATTTGAATATTCATGAGCAGCAAGCTGCTCCTCCAGTTGATTGGAAGTCGGGAAAGACGATCCGGATATTTCGGGGTGGTTGGGCAAGAGCAGCGGTGGACCCCATGAAAGGACGAGCGCAAAGACGTTCCTTTCCGTTATTGAAAAGCCACGCCCAGCCGGTTTGGAAACCGGCGATACGGCAGGCTTGGAAGCCTGCGCTAATTGGTTTGTATCAGAAACAATAAAGGCGCCATTTGGAATGGTTCCTTGAGTTTGTCCCCTGAATAGAATTCTTGTGAAGGTATTTGAGGGATACTCAACACTTGCCATAATGGATGCTGCGCCACCAATATTGTTATATCCATAATAGTTGGCGAATACGAGAGCGATTCGGGATATGTTCGCTCGCGCTGAATGCTTCGTGCGCGATTGAATACCAAGTGAAGAACCGGTCCATGTTCCTAATCCCCTGCATCCGGTGGCAACAAAACCAAAATGCAATTCTGAGGGGATGGATAGTGTGTTGTTTGCTATGCTGGGAGGGGTTAGTGAATTTGTAATTGCAGCATTGGTGACAAGCGTGCTGGCGCTCATAAACGCCCCAGCCCCCAGCCCATTCGTCGCCGCCAGGGCTGCACCGGCGGGGTCGCCGGTGCCACTGATTGTAATGCTGCCATCGAAATTCGTGGTCAGCAGGATGTTCGTGCCGGCGAGCAGATTGGCCAGGCCATTGGTGCCGAAATAAAACAGCGGGCCGCTGGTCAGGAGGGTGGTGACATCCAGCACGTTGGTGCTGGCCGGCACGGTGAACCGCACCGGTTTCACCACCCCCGCCACCGTGAGCAGGTAGGTGTTCGGATACAAGTTCACCACGGGGTTCGTGGTGGCGGCGGGGATGATCGTATAGGTGCCGGCCCACAGGTTCTGGCCGTCGCTGATCAGCGTGTTGGCGGCCGTCAGCGTGATCGGTTGGTTGTACGCCGCGCCGCCGAACAGGGAGTTGACCGGAAACAGCACCGGCGTCTGCCCAAAGGCTGAAGGCTGAAGGCTGAAGGCTGAAAGAAGCAACGGGATGCTTAATGCGTGATACATGAGGCGTTTCATAAGGAGATTCAAGGGTTCAGTGTTCAATTGGGAAACAGGTTTCAGGTTCAAGGTTTCAGATTTTAGGGAACAGTCCGCGGATTTCGCAGGATTCGTGAGTTTTCATAATTCATCTTTCATCCTTCATCCTTCTTAGAACGGGCTCATGGGGCTGATGATGCCGCCGTGGAAGACGTAGTCGAAGGCCGGGGCGGAACCGAGCCAGTCGGCGAGGTTAAGCCCTTCCAACCCGCAATTCAGGAGGTAAAGGGTGGTGTTGGTGGTGACGCCCTGCAGTTTGATTTGCAGGGCGCCGGTGGTGGGAAACGCGGCGGGTTGCGTGAGCGCAAACGCCAGCGCCGCCTCGGGATCGGCAAACGCCGCGCTCGTGAAATCCACCCCGCGCCGGACTTTGAGCGACAGCGTGTTTTGCGCATTTTGCTGGTCAAACACGGCCATGGCCGCCGCGCCAAAGCCCGGCTCCGTTTGCAGCACGCGCTTGTGGTTGAATTTCACCTCCAGTTCCGTCATGGAGCGCGAGGTGTTGCAGAGCACCAGGCCGGTGGTCCACGAGGAGGTGCCATCGGGAGCGTAGGTGAGGGTCAACACAGGAAGGTTTCAGGTTTCAGGTTGAAGGTTTCAGGGTTTCGGGGCGGCGGCTTGCGCGGCCTTTTTTGCCGCGAGCGTGGCGGGGGAATCTTGCTGGCTGAATACTTGATACATTTCGAACTGCGCGTTGAATGAGGTCTCAAAGGTCGCGAAGTCGGCGCGGTCAATGCCGGACGTGGCGAATTCCTCCAGCTTGATGGTTTGTTGCGCCAGGGCGTCGGTGGCCGAAGCGGCTTTGTTGGCGGCCGCTTGTGCGGCCAAAACGATTTGAGCGAGAGTCATAGAAAGGTTTCAGGTTTCAGGTTTCAGGTTTAAGGAATCTTTGTGTTCTTTGTGTTCTCTGCGGTTAAATCAGTTTCAGGCAATGGGCGTGGTGAAATACGCGCCGCGCACGCCGCTGGCCAGGCTCGGGAGGCATTCCCACGCCACCTCGCCTTCGCGCAACTGTTCCACGCCGTTCTGGAGCTTCGATTTCACCAACTGGCCCAGCGGAAAAGTCAGATACACCTTGCCGTCCGCCCCGGTGACCGTCACCGAATACGCCTTGGCCGCACCGCTGCTGCCGCGTCCCGCCCCGGCCCCTTGAATCTGCAGTTGCGTGTCAATCATCGTGCGCGTCAAGCCGATGGGAATGCCGCGCAAGGTGCCGGCGACGGATTTGATGCGCTTGTTGAACAGGCCGTGGGCGGCGACGTTGTCATCCACAAACTCCACCTTCGGCTCAAACGTGAGGCCATCGTAGAAATCGAGGCTGGACCAGCCCGTGACGCTGCCCCAGGTGAGCAGATAATCCTGGGTCACAGCGGCGCTGTTGGTGTACGTGGCGTCGATGAACGTGCCGCCGGTGCTGGCAAACGTGCGCAGGGAATTGGCGGCGGACCAGGGATTGACCGCGCCGGCCGTGTGCCCGCGCAGGCAGAGCAGTTTCAGCTGGCCGATGAGGGTCTTGACCGGATGAAAGATCATCTGCGGCATTTGCTCCACGGCGGCGGCGGCGTGGGTGTCGAGCGAATTGTCGTTGCCATGCACCACGGCGGGCACATCGGTGTCGGTGAAGATGCCCGCGCCGGGGACGGGGTTGTTATAAGGCCACAAGACCGACGCCATCGCGGGGCTGATGCGCCCGTCGGGCGTCAGCGTGATTTCGTCGTAAGCCTCCTTGTCGCGGTTGTCAATTTTGCCCAACCCGGCCACGCCGATGGCTTCCTGGCTGTACACCAGGTCGGTGTCAATGGTGGTGGCTTGCTTGGAGTAGAGGCTGATGGAATTGAAGGCGAGGCGGCCGGGGATGCGGTTTAGATTTGAGCGTTGCATAATAGAGTGTCAAGTGTTCAGTGTTCAGTTGGGAAAAGGTTTCAGGTTGCAGGTTTCAGGTTTCAGGATGGGTTGGCGGTTTCATTCATAATTCATCTTTCATCCTTCATCATTGAAGAAGTTCACTGCCGCCGTGTCGCTGCCGGCCTTGCCCGGGGCGAAGGCGCGGGCGCGGAACAGGCAGGGTTGATGAATGAGGATCGGCGCGCCGGGACCCGCCGGCGGGACGCCGGCGCCATTATATAGTTGCGCGGCGGCGTTGCCCTCGTAGGGATGCGAGCCGTCCGTGGTGAAATAAATCGTGACCGCGTCCGGGGCGGTCACGGTGACGGTGGCAGGGCTGGCAAGCAGATAGCTGTTGGGACTGGCGGGCGAGACGCCCGCGCCACTAACCGAGATCTGGGGCCGGTTCACGCGCCGGAACGGGCGGAAATCCGCCTCCACGGCGGTGAATTCCACGCGGCCCATGCGCAACTGCTTTTGCGTGGCGTCGGTGAATTCGGAGATCACCGGGCGCGCGGGCACCAGGTTTTGCGCCAGGCCCACCGGCGTGTAGAGCTTCAGCAGCTTCTCCGTGTGCGCGGCGTAGCTGCGGATGGGAAGGTGCGTGCCCGTGGCGGATTGGTTGAGCACCACATTTTCCACCCATTGAATGGCAATCGTCAACTTGAGCGGTCCGCCGGGCAGCCCCGGATTTTCGTCCTCGGCGCGTTCAATCGGCGGCACCAGAAAACCCACGCCGTTCTTGCCATCGCGTCCCACCCCAATCGCCTGGGCGAGTTTTTGCGCGAGCACCGAATCCAGGTCCCCCGGCTCCACCAGCACGCCTTGCCGCGTGCCGAGGAAGGCGTCCGCCTGGAGCACGCCGAGAATGTCCTGTTGCAAGAGTGGCCAGAGATCAACGTAGTTCATAGGATGGATTAATGGATTAATGGATTGGTGGTAGTGGCATGGGCGCGAGCTGTTGCTCAGTAGCGCAGGTTTCCAAACCTGCTGTGTCGCCGGTTTCCAAACCGGCAGGGCGTGAAACCCAGAGGCCACCTGGCGTTGGAAACCGGTTGCCTCCGAGAGTTCGCAAGGTGTGGCTGCTGGCCGCCCTCGCCCCTCAACGGGGAGGGATTGAGGGGGATCGAGAGGGTGGTGCGACCCCGGCGTGTGAATTTGACCAAAGGCATATTGGATGGTTCCCGGTTCAGCCGTTTTGGTTGCGCCGGGTGAATTCGCGCAGCCGGCCGCGCCCGAATTTCGGCGAAGGAATCGTTTGCGTGAAATTGGCGGCGATGGGGTTGTCCGGCGGTTCCACCAGGTCGCGGCCATCGGCGATGCGGTCCAACTGGATTTCGCGTTGTTTCAAAAACCACCGTTCATCGTCCGTGAGGGCCAGTTCCAGCGCGTTTTTGAGCCGGCAATACACCAGATCAATGGCCAGCGGTTTGAGCCCGGCGGGAATGGCGGCGGGGTTTTGATCGAGCTGGTTGCACTTGGAGACCCGCCGGCGGATTTCCAGCGTCACATCGGCGATGACGCCGGTCGAGCGGCCGGTTTGGCTGACCCCGAGCGACACCGAGTCGGCGGCATCAATCAGCGCGGCCGCCTTGGAGTTGTACAGGTCGGTTTTGGTGAGCGTAATCCAGTTGGGCATGGTAAAAAAAGGTTTCAGGTTCAAGGTTTCAGGGTTCAGGTTCCCCCCGCGAACCCGGCTCGCGGGGGGAGCCAAATACCAGCTTCTAACTTCCAGCTCCTAACTTCTGCTTACGGCCTGGTGTCCGTCTGAATCCACACGCTGCTGACAGTGACGCTGCCGGCCGCGACGGGATTCACGTTCACCGCCGCATTGGTGATGCCCAGCAGCACGAGGGCATCCGCCGGGCCGAGCGTGTAGTTGGGCAGCACGCTCCAATCGGTCACCGGCGTGACGCCGTTGGCCGTGCTCGTGATGGTGAACGGCCGGGTCGTGGTCTTGAAGCCGTTCGTGCCGCCGATCAGCACGCCGAACTGGAAGCCGATGCCGCCCGTGTTCGTGGCGCTGCCGCCCGCGAACGTCACGCCAATACCCACGTTGCGCCCCTGCCAGATGCGGTTGGTATAATACTGCGCCGCCAGCAGGTTCGACGATGCGGTCAGCAGCGTGACCGGTCCCGCCAGGCAATTACTGCTGTAAGTCGGCGTGGTCTGGCCCAGGGCCGATGATGGATTGCCAATGGACAATTGAAACAAGGCTGCGGCCAGGATTGAACTGAACACGGAACACGGAACACTTGAAACTAAGTTGTATTTTTTCATGGGTTGGTTCATTTGCATAATTTGGTTGTGGTGGTTGGTGCCGCGTGCCACGTGAAATCACGCGGCCCGCAGCACGCATTAGTTCGCTTAGCTGACGTTGATGCGGCGCATGGAGAGCGTGGAGGTTTGCTTGATGTCCCGGCTCCAATCCACCAGATGGCCGCGCCAGAGCTGGTTGGGGGCGATGTACGTGCGCACGTTGCCCAGGAAACCCGCGCTGCCCACGGTGAACGACTTGAACGCGCTCGGATCATAGATGGTGGCGTGCGGCACGCTGTAGTGAATCAGGCACACGCCCGCCAGCGCTCGCGTCTTGTTGGGCGTCTGATTCAGGCGGGTGGGGTCATAGACCACGTTGGCCGGCATGAGGTCCACGGGGAAAATCAATGCCGAGTTCAATTGTTCCAGGCTGATGGTGGCCACGTCCGCGCCCGCGCCAAACAGCGCGCGCGCCTTCACCTTGGGATGCGTCCGCAACGTGTTCCACACGCTGAGGTCCATCGTGATCTTCACGTTTTGCGTGCTGCCGCAATCCTGCGCGATGCCCAGGAGTTGCTGGTTGAGCTGGTCAATCGGGTCGATGTTCGGATCGCTCCAACTGCCCACGCCGGCCTGCGCCGTGGTGCCGTTGATCACGGCGTTGCTCACATCCAGCACATGCGAAAGCGCCACCTTGTTGATCAGCGCCCGGATTTTGCCCTGGTCCAGCAGGCTGGCCTGCACGTCGCCGCCAGGATGCCCGGCGGCCTGGTCTTCTTCCTTGTCCACGCGCACTTCCAGCGCCTGCGGCTTGCAGGAGTAGGAATCATCCGACGCGTTGAAGGCGATGAGCACCGGATCGCCGCCCAAGGCGCGGGCGGTTTTTTCCGGCATGAAGGAGTTCTTGTCATCGAACTTCTTGAATTGACCCGCCGCGCCGGGCACGGGCGTGGTCGGCGCGAGGCGCTCCGCCAGTTTGATGACGTCGCCAAGGTCGTTCCACAGGCCCTGGGCGTAGGCCGTCAGTTGATAATTCAGCGTGGCGCTGCCGAGAATTGCAGGAGTAGGCATAATTTTCTTGGATTAATGGATTGTTGGATTGTTGGATTGTTGGATTGTTGGATTGTTGGATTGTTGGATTGTTGGTCCAAAATTCGTGGTTATTCGTGGTTAATGAGTCAGGAGCGGATTTGCGGGGTGAAGAGGGTGACTTCCGCGAAGTCGCCCGCTTGCGCGCCGTTGAGATCGGACAGGACGCCCACCACCACGCGGGCGGTGCCGGGACCGGCGTCCTTCGTGAGCGTGCCGTCGGCGGCCTGCATGAGCGTGTCGCCGAAGGCCAACGCCGCGCTGCCGGCGCTGATGATCGCGCGCACCGGGCCGGGCAGCGCGCCCAGAATGCCCAGGGCATTGTCGAAGCGCGTCGTGCTCAGCACCGTGCGCGTGCGGGCATCCAGCACAATGCCGGTGGCCGGGGTGGTGGTGGAGGCATTCACGGCGGGCGTGCCGGCCGTGAACGTCACGAGCTTGCCGATGGCCGCGGAAAGGTCCGTGGTGGTGTCGTAATAGATGGCGTTGCCTTTGGCTTGCAAGGATGAATCAGACATGAGGTTTGTTTGGTTGTGGTTTATGGTTGTGGTTAAACGGTTAATGGGGTTGGTTAATGATTGAGCACTTCGCGGCGGGCCTGGTTCCAGGCGGCATCGTATTTCAAGCCCTTGCCCTGGAGCTCGCCGGCGCGGTTTTGAATGCGCAGCGCGACGGCTTGCTCGCCTTCACCCGTGGCCGTCGTGGCTTCCCGGGCCGTCCCGGTGCCGCGATTCAACACGCGGGCGCCGAAGGCGGCGGCGGCCTGGCCCCGGCCGGGTTCGTAGCCGAAATCCGCCAGATAGCCGAGCCGCTCCTCGCGGCTCGCCAGCGGCTTCAGGCCGGCCTTGAGCCGGTTGCGCAGGCGTTCTTCCCTGACGCCGCAGCCGTCCAGCAGCGCGTCGGATTCCTCGCTGAGCAGACGGTGATTCTGTTCGGTGAGCGCTTGATGCTCCGCCCGCAACGCCGCCAGGGCGTCGGGCGCGATGTCACCGCGGTTGAGCAGCTTGGCCACCGCCAGATGAATGGCGGTTTCGTCCGCGTCGGCGGACAGTCCAAGCAAGGTGCAGACTGATTTCATGGATGTTCCTTTGGTTGTGTTGGTAGTGGCACGGGCAGCTTGCCCATGCGTTTCTAGCGTCTGCGCGGGCGGATGTCCCACGCCGCTAAATCGGTTGGTGATCGGCTTTTGCCCCCGGTTATTGTTCATGTTGGTCAGCGTGAGCCCCCCCAGCCGCACCGGCCGCACCCTTGGGCATTCGGGCGCCGGATTCAGGCTTTCGGCATCCGGGTTTCCTTCGGCGTTCGGCGTTCGGCGTTCGGCGTTCAAGACAGTGAGGTCTTGCGGTTCATATTCCGTGGAGAAAAACCGGTAATCCCCGCCGTCCACCGCCGCCCGGCCGGTGGTGGTCCAGCGAATGCGACCGTAAATGCCGTCCGCCCGCGCCTGCAATTCCTGGAGCCACCCGTAGGCGCGCGTTTCCTGATCCGGCTGATCGCTGAAATGTTCATGGTCAATCAGCATTTCCCGGCCGTGCCGCAGCGTCCCGGCGGCGGCCTCGGCGTTGAAACAATGGACGATGGCTTGCGCGGCCTCGGCGTCAATCACCTGCACCACGCCCGCCGCCGGATGCGGATGCCGCCCGAGCGCTTCAATGTGATACCAGTCATCGCCCGGATGCTGGAATTCGCGGTTAAGAATGGTCGTGTTCATGGAATTAAGTGTGGATTGTTGGGTGGGTGGACGGAGTCGCGCTGCGACTCCGTTTGCCTGCCGAGCAGGCACTTTGTGGCCTGGCTTCGCTCATGGGTTTATGAGTGATTTCCTGGCTTGGCGGGCTTGCGAAGATCCCTCCGCCCTGCCCTGGGCCGGATGGAACCGGCATGCTGCCGGATTTCGTCCGGACCGGCAGCGGGTGTTGATCCCGTGATTGGCGCGCAACCCGCGCCCCCAAGCGTTGCCCCCGCCCGCGTCAGCCTCAACCCGCTGCGCGCACTGATTTCCTCCGCCTCCGCCTGCAACCCCGCCTGGCCCGCCTTCACCACGTTATCCAGCAACGCCCCCACGTCCTCCGCGTCCTTCAGCTCCAGCGCGAAATACACGCACCCCGGCTGGCCTGGAAACGCCGCCGCCAGTTCCGGCCCGTCGAAGTCCCGCTGCAACACCTCATTGATCTGCGCCGCCTTGGCCAGCGCGATCTTCTGCCACGCGTCATCGTGCTCTTCGCTCGCCCCCTTGCCGATGCCCGTCGGCAGCGACAGCATCGTCAAATACCCCGCCGTTCCCGCCAGCACCACGTCCTGTTCCTGGGCCGCGCAAAACGCGTCGAAGGGCTGCTCGCCGCGCGCCTGGCTGGCGGGGAAATTCACCTCCGTCCCGTGCGGCAGCGCGCCATTGGCCCCGTGGGCCACGTCTTCCGCCGCCGCCTGGTATTCGTTCTCGCGTCCCGGCGGAATGGTCGGCGGCAGCACCACCACCGCGTTGGGCAGCCCGAAAATTTCCACGAACGCCGCGTAATCCTTCCGCCCCATCAGCCAGCTCACAAACGCGATGAGCGCGATTTCGTACAACGGCGACTCCACCTCGCGCACCACAAAATCCGTGCGCGGCATCGCCGCGCTGCCAATCCGGCAGTCCTCGCCCAGAATCGCCGCGCAACTCCCCAGCCCCACCCCGAATTGCGAATTCTCGTTGTAATAGAAATCCCCGTAAAACCCGTCCCGCGCCCAGCACCACGGCTCCAGCCAATACAACTCCGCCACCGCGCCCGCGTGTGCTCCCTCCGCATAACGATGCTTTTGCAACACCGCGTAGCCCCGGATTTCCGCCAGGGCCAGTTGCGCCAGCGAGCCCTTGAAATTCCTCAGCAAATCATAGCGCCCCTGCAAAAACTGCCGCTGCTGTTCCGCCAGCGCCGCCGTTGCGCCCGCCGGCAATTGCTCCCGGATGCGCACCCGGCCATCCAGTTGACCGATGCTCGATAGCAGCTTCTCGATCAACCCTTTCAGCACCGGAAACCGCTTCTCCACCTTGCGCAACGTCAATTGCAGCTCCGCAAACGCCCCGCGCTCCCCCTGTTCGAACAGCGCCAGCAACCGGGCAATGCCCAGTCCCTGCAGCGGATTGTAATTATCGCGCCAGAAATTCGAACGCCGGATCAGCTCCTCCGGGGTCCCGCCGCCCGCCGCCGCGCGCGCGGGCGGATGGGTGGCGTTCAAACCATCCGGGCGTCCGGCGTCGCCCGCCAGAAACGCGTTGGTGGCATGCGTGCGCGCCCGCCGTGGGCGTCGCGGCTGTGAATTATGGGTGGAGTCAGGCATATATATAAATGAATTGGGATGGGGGGTTGGATTGGGAAAGCTGTGCGCGGCGTGACCAAAGCATGTAGCGCAGACTTCCCAGTCTGCTGTATCGCAGGCTTCCAAGCCTGCGGGGCGTGTCTATGCCAGGCCGTGTGGAACGACGCAAATGCCGATCTTCTTGCCATCGCGGCCCTTGGACTCGCGGGGAACCATCCTCGCCCGCCCGCCGGCCGCCGCCGTTTTTGGCCGCCGGTCGCACTCTGAAACCTGTTATTGTCTCAATCACGCAACCAGCATGACAGAGATTTGCCAAACCGGGTTGTTAGCGGCTAACGCATTTCGCATTTTTTCCGCATTTATTTTCAAAAATGCGTTAGCCGCTAACAATGGTTTTGGCCCGGCCGGTCAAAACCACCCCTCCGCCGGATCCCTCAGCCTCCAAAAATGTTCACAAAGTGCATTTTGTGTTCCCGGAGTTTGATAATTATGCCCTCGCCCGGAAAAAACGCGAATTCCGCCCACCCGGTCCAAAGAAAAAATGAAAAATCCAAAAATATTTCAGATTCCGCCCTGGGGGCCAGCCATCCGCGCCTCCAGAAATTGCTTGAGCTCCGCCGCCGCCTTGCCGCCGAAGCCCGACACCTCTGCCAGTTGTTCCACCGTGGCCAGTTGCAGGCGCCGCACCGAGCCAAACTTTTTCAGCAGCGCCGCCTTGCGCCGCTCGCCGATGCCCGGGAATTCGTCCAGCACGCTCTCGGAAATCTTTTTGAGCCGGAGCTGCGCGTTGTAGCTGTTGGCCACGCGATGACATTCATCGCGCACCCGTTGCAGCAGTTTCACCGCCGGATGATCCAGCCCCAGCCGCAGCGGCTCGGCTTGGTCCGGCCGGTAAATCTCCTCAAATTCCTTGGCCAGGCCGATCACGGGAATGCGCTCCAAACCGAGTTGCTTCAGCTCCGCCACCGCCATGCCCAGCTGCCCCTTGCCCCCGTCAATCAGGATCAAATCCGGAAACCCCGTGCCGGCATCGGCCTTCGGCGCGCCGCTCGCCGGCCCGCTGTCCGGGTCGCCTGGGGCCATCGCTTTGCCCTGCGCCTCCTTGAGCAGCCGCGAGTAACGTCGCCGCACCACTTCGGCCATGCTGGCAAAATCGTCCTGCCCCGTCACCGTCTTGATCTTGAACCGCCGGTAATTCGCCCGGTCCGGCCGGCCGTTCTTAAAACTCACCAGCGACGCCACCGCAAACGTGCCGCTGATGTTCGAAATGTCAAACCCCTCGATCCGCTGCGGCGGCGCGGGCAAATCCAGAACCCGCGCCAGTTCCGCCAGGTCGTTGGCGGGTTGCGCCGCCAGGGGCAGCGTGTACGGAACCCGCGCGAACTTCTCCGTGCGCTTCCACGTGGCCTGCAAATCGCGGATCAAGTCGCGCAGTTCCGCCGCCCGCTCAAACTCCTGCGCCGCCGCCGCCTTCTTCATTTCCGCTTCGAGCCCCCCCTGCATCTCCCGGCACTGGCCCTCCAGAAAGTGACAAGCCGCCGCGACCTGCTCCCGATACTGCTCCGGGGTGACATTGGCCACGCACGGTGCCGTGCAATATTTCAAATGGGCATAGAGGCAATGCTTGTAATCCGCCGCCGTGGGCGTGAACACGCGGCAGCCCCGCAGGTTGAACTGCCGCCGCGCCAGCGCCAGCGTGTTGCGCAGCGCCCCCGAGTTCACGAACGGCCCGAAATACCGCGCGCCATCGTCCTTTTTCAGGCGCGTGAACACGAAATTGGGGATCGGATCATTCAGGTTCACCTTCAGCATGAGGTAACGCTTGTCATCCCGCAGGCTGATGTTGAACCGGGGCTTGAACTCCTTGATCAGCCGGCTCTCCAGCAGCAACGACTCCGCCTCGTTCCGCACCACATGCACGTCAAAATCATGAATCGCCTCCACCAGCGCGTTGAATTTCAGGTCCCACCCCATCCGGCGCGAAGGATGGAAATATTGGCTCACCCGCTTGCGCAAATCCCGCGCCTTGCCCACATAAATGACCGTGCCAAAGCGGTCCTTGTGCAGATAGACCCCCGGCTTGTGCGGCACGGTGCCGAGTTTGTTGCGAATATGCTCCGATGCGGGCATCCCGCAAGTTTCCCGCAAACCCGCCCCCGCGCAAATCAATTTTGCCGCGCGTCTGGTGAAGGTGAATGGCCCCTAATCACGGCCCATCTCCCACCCCGCTTTTATAGGCCGGTTTATCCAGGCTATCGCGAATGGTTTGGGCGAGCTGTTGGGCATGGAACGGCTTGGCGAGAAAGTTGACGTTCTCCTGCACGTTAAAATCCTGGCTGATCAGATCGGCGCTATAGCCGCTCATGTAGATCACTTTCAGCCGGGGATTTTCCCGGATCAGCCGTTGCGCCAGATCCCGGCCGATCATGCCATCGGGCATGATCAGATCGGTCAGCAACAGGCGGATATCGTCGCGATGTTCCTGCCAGACGGCCAGCGCCTTGAGGCCGGTGGAGGCTTCCAGCACACGGTAGCCGAGGCGGGTGAGGGTGAGGCGCATCGTGGTGCGCAGCGCCCGCTCGTCTTCCACCAGCAGGATGGTTTCGTTGCCGGTGGGGACGGGGCCCGGCATTTGTTGCGCGCTGTTTTGCGCGTTCAGGCCGACCAGACGCGGCAAATACACCCGGAATGTCGTGCCCCGGCCCACCTCACTATAGACGTTGATCCAGCCGTGGTGTTGCTGGATGATGCCGAAGGTGGTGGCCAGCCCCAGACCGGTGCCTTTGCCGACGCCTTTGGTGGTGAAGAACGGTTCAAAAATCCGTGGCAGGATTTCCGGCGGGATGCCGCAACCCGTGTCCGCCACGCTCAGGCAGACGAATGAACCGGGGCGGGCTGGCGCGGATTGCGCGGCGGCAAACTCATCGAATTCCACGGCGGCGGTCTCAATGACCAACCGGCCGCCGGCGGGCATCGCGTCGCGGGCGTTGATCGCCAGATTCAGCAGCACTTGATCCATCATGCTGGCATCGGCATGGATGAACAGCGGCTGCGCCGCAAAGTTCAGCACCACTTCGATGTTTTCTCCCAGAATGCGCCGCAGCATTTTGGTGGTGTTGGTGATGCTTGCACTCAATTCCAGATCCCGCAACTGGAGCTCTTCGCGGCGGCTGAACAACAGCAACTGGCGGGTCAGCGCGGCGGCCCGGTCAACCGTGGTGCCGATTTCATCCGCATTCTTTTGCTGTTCCGGCGAAAGCCCGCCACTGCTTTTCAGCAAGGCCGCCTCCATGGAGATGATCATCAGGATGTTGTTGAAATCATGCGCCACGCCGCCCGCCAGCGTGCCGATGGCCTCCATTTTTTGCATCTGGCGGGCTTGGGCTTCCAGTTGCGCCTCATGGGTCACGTCGCGCTTGACGGCCACATAGTTGATGACCTTGCCGGCGGCATCCCGCACGGGCGAGAGAGTGGCGTCCTCCTCGAAAATTTTGCCATCTTTGCGCCGGTTGAATAAGTGGCCATGCCAGACTTCACCGCGCTTGAGCACCGCCCACATCTGGCGGTAAAACCCGGCGTCATGCCGGCCGCTCTTAAGGATGCGGGGATTCTGGCCGAGGGCTTCCGCGCGGGTGAAGCCGGTGGTCTGCTCAAAGGCCGGGTTGACATAAAGCATGATGCCCTCGATATCGGTGATCACAATGGTCTCGGCCGACTGCTCGACGGCCATGCCAAGCCGGGCCAGGGATTCCTCCGCCCGCTTGCTCGCGGTGATGTCGCGAATGTTGCATTGCATCACCCGGAAGTCATCCACCATGTAGGCATTGCTGACGAACTCCACCTCGATGCGCCGGCCGTCGCGGGTTTCGAGCGCCAAGTCATCGTAGCGGATGTAATCCTTGGCCTGCAATTCCAGGAAGTTGGCCTGGCTGGCGGCAATATCCTTGAAAAAACCCAACTCCCAAAGCTGCTTGCCAACAAACGTCTCGCGCGTGTAGCCCAGCAATTCGGTCAGAAACGGATTCACGTCCACAATCCTGCCCGTTTGCGCATTGAGAATCAGGATGCCATCCTTGGCCGTCTCGAACAGCCGGCGATAGCGGGCCTCGGAAGCGATCATGGTCGCCTCCACCCGTTTGCGCTCAGTGATGTCGCGGATATTGCATTGGATCACTTTTTGGTCACCGACTTGATACACGTTGCAGACAAATTCCACGAAGATGCGGCGGCCATCGCGGGTTTCCAGCGGCAGGTCTTCATAGCGGATATAGCCGTCCTTTTGCAACTGCTCGAGCATGGCTTGGTTGGACAAAAGATCCTTGAACGGACTCAGTTCGCCCACGGTTTTGCCCAGCATGTCGCCATGGGAAAAACCCAGCAGTTCCGTCAAGAACGGATTCACGTCCACGATGCGGCCCGTCTCAGCATCCAATATCAGAATGCCGTCCCGCGCCGATTCAAAGAGCCGCCGATAGCTCAATTCGGAAACGCGCAGCGCATCCCCCTGCGCCTCGGCCTTGCCCGTCCGCAAATCCGCCTGCGCCGTGCGGGTATTGGCTTCCGCCGTTCGCGAATCCGCCTCCACCGTGCGGACATTGGCCTCGTCCGTGCGGGTGTTGGCCTGTTCCGTCCGCAGATCGGCTTGCGCGGTTCGGGCCTCGGCTTGCGCCATCAGCGTGTCTTTATCGAAGGGCATTTTGACTCTCCTTTGCCCCACCCTCAGCAGGCGCAAGGCACTGACCTGAAACAACGGCCGGTTTAGGTTTGGAGTTCAACGACTGCACTCTACACTCATCTTCAACAAAAAACATCAAGAGATTAACCCACCAAAAAAAACGGCCCGCCCGCCGGCGCGAGCCAGTCAGGTAGGTCGTTATCTTTCAATAAGTTGAAGCAAGCGCCCAGGGCGGGGCGGCGCAGCGAGCCGGTGATTTTGATGAAAATCATCCCGTCCGGGCACCCATGCTGTGTTTTGGATCCACAGGCGACTGCCGGATTTCCCTGATGGTCGGCCTAAAACCCGTTCACGGTGGACCATTGTCCGCGCACCAAGGCCAGGCTGCGAGGGGTCAGCGGCGGGATGAGGGTGTCATTCAGGAAATTGAGGTCGAACGCATAGTTGCGGTTCGGGGGAGTATAATAGGCCGTCGTCGCCGCCCCGCCGCTGATACCCGAGGCCAGTTGATTGGTCGCATACTTGCTGTAGAATGGAACCACAATCGAACCGTTGTAGTTCAAGGTGACCCCATGCCAATTTTCCAGATTGCGCAGGAAATTGTGCGCCCCGCCGCTGTAGCTCCAGCCGTTGAGGGTCGGATTCAGCGGCGAGGTTTGCACAATGCCGCCCATCGCCGCCGCATTCACCGTGGTGACCTGGGCAACGGGATTTTCGCTGGTCGTCGAATCCTGCCAGCCATTGGAAAGAATGGTGACCGCATCCCCCATCAGGGCGGCGGGTTTGGTGTGCGTCGTGCTGCCGGCACTGGAGGTGCCGGTGGCGTCCATCACATTATAATCCCCCTTTACATAAATGGGAAAAGGCGTGATCACGGTCAAGCCGGAGTCCGGCAACCGCGCGCCATTCACCATGCGCACGGCCGGCAGCGTCGTGGCCGTCGGGGGCACACTGTTGTAAACAAACAGGGAACAAATCCCGTAATTCCAATGATTGCTTATCTGGGTATTAAAGATCGCGCCTCCGTTGACCTGGCTGTTCTTGAACCAGGTGCACAAGTTGGTGACGCTGATTTGGACCGCCTGGACCGTTCGGGAAGTGGCCGACTGCCCGCTGTGCATCTCGCGCCAGTCACCAAACGCGACATTGGTGGCAAAGGTATAGCCGGCATAAACAATATTTGAGCAGAAACAAGCCGGCACATAGTTGGTGGGATAGGTGGAATGAACCAACCGGTTCGTCATGACATAATAATCATTGGTCACCAGGGTCAGATAGGGAGCCGCCGCCGAATCCTGAAGATAGACGAAGAGGTTGGTTCCCACCGGCGACGGGGAATTCGTGCCATAGACGGCATTGCTGACGATCAAATTGGCTTCGTTGGCCATATATACCTGGCCGTTCGCCGTATAAGCTCCCGCAGTGCCCATGGCATAGGCCGTGGGCGGCAGGTCCAGGACGCTGCGGACAACGGCCGGATCGTTATTCGTGCCGATCGGCATCATCAGCGGTTTCACACCATTCTCCGGCTCGCTCGTTCCAAGTAAAAACGTGGCCGGAGCCGACCCCGGTTTCCAAACCGCAAAAGGATTGTTGACGGTGTCGGAATTCGTGCCTGCGGCTTGGACGGTGGATGCAAAGCTCAACAATGTGGACCCCTCCCAAATATTCTGATTGCAAAAGACCGGGCCGGTGACGGTCATGGTGGCACCCGGATCCATTTCCAAATTGACGTTGAAAAAAATGGCGTACTGGAAAAGCGGGATTTCGGCAAATTGCATCTGCTCCTGAACGGCCGCCGGAACCGTCTGCGGCTGGCTGATTGGGGTGGCTTTGGCAATCACGGTGCAAGTCCGGGCATAGGAATACAAGCCGTGATATTGTCCCGAGGTCAGCTGGGTATTGACCTCTGGGCCAACCACCACACTCACCTGGTTGGCCACCCCGTTGGTGTCGCTGAAAACATATTGGACCGGCCAGGAGGATTGGTCAATGGTGGCGGGCAGGGTCGTGTAACCCGTCCCGTTGGTGACCAGGCTATGAGCAAGAAAGTCGCGATACATCGCGCTGATCACGATCTCCGCCGCCGCCTCGGCCGCCGACTGGCTGGTGAAATACTGTTTGTTGCGCTGGGTATTGACGGCATTGCTGGACATCAGGCTGAAAATGGTGGCGAAAACCAGCAGGAGGGCACCAAGGATGATGAGCGTGGTAGGCAGGGCAAAACCGCCGCGATCGGCTTGCGTCTGGTGGTAATTGATTTGCATAGTACTTCCCTCTTTTAAGTTTTAATTCCGCCGACAAATCTTGGTGCGCGCCTGATAATAGTTAAAGGCATTGCTGCCATAGGCGTATTCGAACTGGCAAAATTGCAGGGTCACGCCAAAAACCTGGTTGCCCGTGGTATTCGACAAGACGTTGCCTTGGCAATCCTCGCCGGTGAAGAGGATCGAATTGGTGACATAGGTCGCCAGTTTGAGCAGATTGCTGGAACCAATCCCGACTTGCAGGCACATCAGGTTGTTGGAAGCCATCCCGCCGCCGGGATTGTTGGTTTCCAGATAGTAAAGCGTGTACGGCGCGGCCAGATTCGTGACGGCGTAAACGATCAGCGCGTTGCCGGCGGCGAGGTTGGTGCTGGGGACGGCCTGAAACGACGAGGCATTATCGCTGGAGCAATTTCCTATCGACACCGCCACGGACTGCCGGATGTCATTCTCGATCTGGCTCAACGCCTGGCGCGCGCCCTGGGTGGCTCTCAGCTTGGTATCGGCCAGCGTATAAACCCGCAGCGAGAAAATTTGAATGGCGATCACCACCCCGATCAGCACGAAGGCGTAGGTCCAGGTGGAAAGCATTATTTCCACCAGGGTGAAAGCGGAAAGCCCCCTCTGCTGGGCGGGCATGACGGAAAAGAGTTTCATGATTCAGGCGTCCGGCGCGCGCAGGGAAATGACGGTGTTGGTGAATATTTGCTGGGTGGAAGGAAAGGTCCAGACACAATCCGAGCGAATCTGGCGCAGCGGCGGGTTCAACGAATTGATGTTGGTGATGCTGATGAAATTCGTCACCACCATCGCCACCCCGGTGGAAGGAACATCCAGCGTGCTGGTGGTGGTAATGTTGGTATAACCCAGACTCGCCGGGAAGCCCAATTGATCATCCTGGTTGGGCCAGTTGGTGGCGTTGGACGCCGGCCCGAAATTCCAGGCCGCCGACTTCACCTGCTCATATCCCTGCTGGGCGACGGACTGGGCCGCCAACGACATGGAACTCCACTCCGCCAGCCGGTTGATTTGCACATATCCCATGAGTAATCCGCCGGAAGTCAGGCCCAGAACCGCAAACGAAACCAGCACCTCAACCAAGGTCAAACCGGACGACCGGCTTTGCCTGGAGGGGGTTGGGAGGTTGAATCCTGCATAAAGTATCATAAAACCACCTTAGCGCAACCGCGCTGAACCGCCAGGTTCGAAAGGCCGGATGAGTCCAGGCGGAAGCGACTCATGACCCGACCGCACCAAAAAACTCGGCTCCAACCTTGGTGCCTCTTTATCGTATGTATTTTGCAACGACGACATTCCATAACAATTAAAGCAAGTCGCATGCCAAAGCTATCCAGCGGTCAGAAATGACCTGCGGCTCCCAGTAGCGCCCTCAAAACAGCACATTCCTGTGACACCCTGCTTAAATTACAGGCACTTTTCAAGTCAAAAATGTTGCCGGGCGCGGGGCGGGCCGGGGCGGGCCGGGGCGGGCAGACGGCGGGCGGCGGGGGCGGCGGGACCACGCGGGACCACCCGCCCGCAAAGCCCGCAAACCTTTAAAGGCTTGACCGGGCGAACGCCTCCCCGTTATCTTGCGCCCCGCCGCTGATCATGCCAAACCCTTCCAGCCCATCCTGTCCACCTGGCTCATCGCGGATGGGTTGGCTCGTTGTGGTTTTGCTGCAAGCCGGCTTTCTGGCGCTATGCTTGATTCACCTTGACGGCCCGTTTTTGTCCCAACACTACGAGCGGCAGAACCAGACGTTTGACGCCTCCCGCCGAATCTTCCACGAAGGCTGGAGCGCGGTGCTTACGCCCAAAGCGACCTTTTCCCTGCCCGGATATGAAACCCGCCCGTTCACCGTCATCCGGCAGGAGTTTCCGTTTCACGGCGTGCTCGGCTGGCCGCTGGCGGGGCTGCTGGGCCATGATGCGGCCACGGTGCGCCTCGTCTCCATCACTTTTGCCCTGCTCTCCATCGCATTGATGTATCTCATCCTCCGGCAATGGCTCGCGCCGGGCGTCGCCGTGGCCGGTGCGGCCCTGTGGACCGCATCGCCCCTGTTTTTGCATCTCGGCCACGTCCCGATGCCCGACATCCTCTGCACCACCGGCATGCTGGCCGCCTTCTGGTTTGCCCTGAAAAACCACCTCCCCGCCTCGAGCGCCGCTTTCCTTTTTGCCGTGCTGGCCAAATTGAGCGTTGCGGTCTTCGGCTTGCCCATCCTGGTGGCCTTGCTGATTGCCCGCGATTGCCGGAAAATCGGCGACTTCCTTCGCCTCTCCATTTTATGGGGCTGGCTTCCCTTGCTGGGGCTGGCCGCCTGGCTTTCGCTCGAGATTCGGGATCCCGACACCCCCTATTCCATCCTCCGGCTCTCCTCGCGCAGCTTCATCGACGTGATTTTAAGCCTCAAATTTTACGTGTTCCTCGTCGGCTGCTTGGTGCCCTACGGCATGGGCTTGCTGGGGGTTCTCGGCTGCCTCCTCGCGCTCAAAAATGGCGGGGCCGGAATCCATCCCTGGCTCAAATGGGCCATTCTGGCTGCGAATTTGATTTACTTTGTGCTGGTCCCCGCCAAGATTCCCGAGCCCCAGTACCTCTTGCCCAGCCTGGCTTGGGCAGTCATCGGGGCGGCGTTGGGGTTCAACTATCTCGCGGCGCGGCTTCCGACCCATGCCCAATGGCGTTGGACGGTCATCGTTCTGGCGGGCGTGCAGTTGCTGACCGCCACCTGGTTTACCAGTCATTTGGAAGCCCCGCGCGTCCCTGGCTACCCCCAGTTTCCGCAGGTGGCCGCGTTGCTTCCACCCGGCGCGCGGGTCATTCTGGGCTTTGAGCATTACGGCGCATCCCCCGCGCTGTGGCTGGATCGCAACGTGCTGGCTCTCCATACGGTTTCCGCCCTGGATGCCGAATGGCCACAACTGCAAAAGGCTGGCTTCACCCATGTGCTGCTCATGGATGTCGTTACCACCTACGGCAGTTTTCCCAAATACAACCTGCGGCAATGGTTCGCCTCGTTCGCCCGTTTTCAGTCGGTGGCTTCGTCCGGCAGCAATGTTTCCCTGACCGATTACACCGGTCCCTCCTCGCCCTTCCGCCAGTATTGCGATGCCAGATTCACGCCGGTTTTCTCCGGCGACCATCTCGTTCTCTATCAATTGCCCGCCCCCGCCAAACCGCAATGATCCGCAGGTGAAACAATCTTCAGAAAGCCGGCGGCACGAATCACGCCACCTGCCCGGCGTTCTTTTGTGGCCAAAAATTTGTATTCCTCTATTTTTTCCGCATGAAATTGTCCGAAATGCGCGAACTGCTCGACCGCCGCGGGATTCAGCTCACCAAATCCCTCGGCCAGAACTTCTTGCACGACGCGCACCAACTTGAGCGCATCGTTGCCGCCGCCGACCTGTCCCCGTCCGACAAGGTGCTGGAGGTCGGCCCCGGACTCGGCCCGCTCACCGAACTGCTGCTGGCGCGGGCGGGCGAAGTGCTGGCCATCGAAAAAGACGCCCGCCTCGTCGAATTCTTGCGCGAACGCTTCGCCGCTTTCACCCCGCCCCGGTTTGAACTGGTCGCCGCCGATGCCCTGGCTTTTCTCCGGCAACCGCCCCGCGACTGGCGCGACTGGAAACTGGTCGCCAACCTGCCCTACTCCGTCGCCTCGCCCATCCTGGTGGAGCTGGCCGCCGGGGCGCGCGCGCCGCAAATGCTCGTGGTCACCCTCCAGCTCGAGGTCGCCCAACGCCTCATGGCCCGCACCGACGACGATGATTACGGCATCCTCACTTTGCTCGTGCAGCTCGATTTTGCCCCGCGGGCCTGGTTCAAGATTCCGCCCGGCTGCTTTTTCCCCTCGCCCGAGGTGGATTCCGCCTGCGTCTGCCTCGTGCGCCGGGAGCAGCCGCTCCTTCCCGAACACCTGCGCCCGCCCTTTGTTCGCCTGGTGAAACGGGCCTTCTCCCAGCGCCGCAAAATGATGTTGAAACTCTTGAAACAGGACCACCCCAAGGAACAATTGGCCGCCGCCTTCGCCACCCTGAATATCTCCCCCCTGGAACGCGCCGAAAAATTAAGCCTCGACCAATTCGTGGCCCTGACCAAATTGCTGGCCATGACACCTGAATCATGAATCCAACCAAAAGATGGTATTGACGTCATATGGAATTCGATGATTACGAGTTTCGCCCGATTACGTTTCAGGGCGTCACCTTTCCAGCTACGTTGATGGGCGTTTCAATTTTGGAGCCGGTGCTTGGCATTCGAGATCGCGAGTTTATTGACTGGGTTATGTGGTTGTCCATTTGCCGTGGCAGAGAGCGGCGGGCACCTGCGGAGTTTTGTGCCCGGCTGGCACAGCGAACGGTTGATTTGATGTTGGAGCATCGCCAGCAAGTTTTGCATGGCATCCGTGATCGCCTTGGTCCGCATGGTTTTGATGCCGAGACGACTTTTTGCGACTGGATTGCAGCCTTTCAGTGCATTCATAGCCTGAGCCTCAACGTGGAGATCGAGTGTGTTTGGTCCGCCCCGTCGCATCCAAAAGACATGAAGCCATCCGATTGGCGACGTCTCGGTTCTGCACTTGATCGGGCGAGAGCACAGTTTTTGGAGACGGGCGATATTGATATAAACGAAGGAGATTGAATGAGACCGATGGCCGCGAGGTGTTCAGAATATTTGATTCAGATGGCAACCCAACCCCGGTATAATCCGTAAATTGCGGAGCGCCAATTGTCCTTGAAACCCGGGCCTGCAAAGCGCAAGCTACGCGTCAGATGAGGAAAACTTCCATGATCGAGCCGTTGCTCCTGACCACCACCCGGGTCTCGACGTTCGATAACAAGCGTCCGCTGACCGAAGCCAGCGGTTTCTTCTTCGAGCGCAACGACCGGTTGTTCTTGGTGACGAGCCGGCATGTGGTCATTGACAAGCCGAGCAAGCACACGCCCAACCGGGTGGAAATCGAGCTCCACAGCGACCCCGACAATCTCACCCGTTCGACGGGGCTGTCGGTGATGTTGTATCTGGAGGGCAAAAGCGTCTGGCATCAAGGGAAGGATACCGGGGGCGAGATTGACGTGGCCGTCGTCGAACTTGATCGGGCGGCGCTGCCGGAAAAAGTGATGATCCAGGCATTCACGCCCGCGCACCTCCTGCAATCGTTGGTCGAGGTGGACGTTGGCGATTCCGTGCTGATCGTCGGGTTTCCGCTGGGTTTTCACGATGGATTGCACCACCTGCCCGTGGTGCGGCAGGCGGCCATTGCGTCGTCGTTCGGCCTGCGCTTTCAAGGCGCGGGCTATTTTCTGACCGATGCGCGCACGCACCGGGGCATGAGCGGGGCACCCGTGGTGATGCGGCGGCGGGCGACGGGGGAGGAGCTGCCGTGGAAATTGCTGGGGGTGCATTCCTCGCGCGTGGACATGAGCGGGCGGGATTTGCAACTGGATGAAACCCTGGGCCTGAATTGCGCCTGGTATGCGGACATCCTCCTCACCCTGACCGAGTCGTAATTTCTTAGCCGGAACGATTCAGTAAAACAGATTTAAAACCACGGATGGACACAGATGAACACGGATGTAAACGTGATTTTCCAACCGTCCAGAAAGCGCACCGTTTAGGGACCGGCGGAAAACCAAGCCGGAGCGCCCTTCTGACCTTTCTTCATCCGTGTCCATCCGTGTCCATCCGTGGTTAAATTATTCTTTAGCTGCATGGATACGGCTTAGTGGAGCCCCGCCCGCACCGCCGCCACGAGCGCCGCCACCCGCACCGGCAGCGGAAAATCCGACGGGGCCTCCAGCGTGTATCCCTGGCGTGATTTATGGGTGATATGATACAGCGCCTCCGGCCAGTCCGGTCGCGTTTTGGGTGCGATCACTGGCCGGATAATCCCGCCCTGCGCCGGTCGGCCCTCAATGATCTCCGCCAAATCCACCGGACAAACCGGCGCCACCGCGGCAATCATCTTCTCCGCCAGCGACGGCAATTGATCCGGGTTCTGCTCATACAGATAAAACCCGTTGGCCTCCCAGTCCTCGTGCAGGCACAGATAGCGGTCAAATCGCGGCTGCCGTTCCAGCCAGGCAATATGCGCCCGCGTTTCGGCGGACTGCGGATGCCGGTAATCGCGATTCAGGTCAATGCCCTCCGCGTTGGTCCGCTCATTGCGGGTGAACCCCAGCGGATTCAAGCACGGCAGCAGCATGATCTCATAATCCGCCGGCCAGCGATCTGCCTGGATCAATTGGTAAACGGCCAGCGGCCCCGCCGGCTCATCCCCATGAATCCCGGCGGAAATATGGATGCGTTTCCCCGGTTGCGTCCCCCGGGCGGCCCGCCGCAGCGCCACCCATTCCCAGTCCGGCTGCGCGTGAAACACCTCCTCCAACCACCCATGAGCCCTCGCGGCAGAGCGGATCTCCCGCAACACCGCGCGGATGTCAATGGTCTCGCCGACATAACCGTTCAAATTTTTGCCAAGTCGCTGCACCCCGGCAATTTCCCGCAAACCCGCCCAAACGCCAAGCAATTTTGCAGAAATAACTTCGCGCCAATTGTTATCCGGGTTTCGACTGCAAGAAATCCCGCAACTTCATAACGCATCTGCGAACCGAGTCCAAGGCGTTCGCTGCTTCAAACATGCATCGACGCGTGAACTTGGGCTGAACCGCATAATCATTGCGAATCACACTTTTTCCCGGGCCGCTTTTTCCAGCTTCTTTTCCACGACGCGCAACTGCCGCTCCCGCTTTTTGATTTCGCCGGTCAGCAATTCTTCCGCACTCCAGCCGTTTGCCTGGGCCTGGGCGGATAACTCGAACAATGCTTTCGCGAGCGCGGCCCGGGAAAGCTTGCGTGCCGGTTTTTCGTCGGCCAACAGTTTCGCCTTCCGGGCTTTTTTAAGGATTTTTTCCGCGCGCATCAAGGCCGGCAGATGTTTGGGCACGCCGTCCAGCGCGGAATGCCGCGCGTGCTCGGTGCCGTGCTTCTCCGCCCGCTTGATTTTTTCCCAGTTCGCCCAGACTTCATCCACGTCTTTGACCTGGGTGGTGCCGAACACATGCGGATGCCGCCGGATCAGTTTGTCCACGAGATGCCGCGTAACCTGCTCAAAATCAAACGCCCCGCGCTCGTGGGCCAACTGGCAATGAAACACCACCTGCAGCAGCAAGTCCCCCAATTCCTCGGCCATCTCCACGTCGTCGTCCGCCTCAATGGCGTCAATCAACTCGTACACCTCCTCAATGGCGTGGCGGCGGAGCGTGGTGTGCGATTGTTCGCGGTCCCACGGACAGCCTGTGGGGGAACGCAGTCGGGCCATGACTGCGAGGAGGTCGTTGATGGCGGGTTGCTTTTTCATGACTTAAAGAATGACCAGGTCGTCCCGGTGAACTAATTCTTCCTTGGGCAATTGCTGGGCGCGCACGGCGGCCGCGCCAAAACGGACAATGCCGCGCGCGAATTCCATGCCGTCCAGATCGCAAATGCGCACCACCTCGTCCGCCGCAAAATCCCCCTCGCAGCGCGCCACGCCCGGCGGCAGCAGGCTCTTGCCTTTCTCCCGCACGGCCACCTTGGCGCCGTTATCCACAAACAGGCTGCCCTGCGGATGATGGAAAAAGGCGATCCACCGTTTGCGGCCCTTCAGGCGGTCGGGCTTGGGCAGGAACAGCGTGCCCTGATCCTCGCCCGCCAGGATTTGGGCCAGCGCCGTTTGATTGCGGCCCGAGGCGATCACCAGCGGAATGCCCGAGCGCACCGCGATCTTCGCGGCCTCGATCTTCGATTTCATTCCGCCCACGGCGGTCTCGCTGGTCGTGCCGCCCGCCATGGCCAGGATGGCGGCGTCGATTTTCTCGATCACGGAAAGGGTCCGCTCGTTTTTCTGGCCGAAATTCTCCAGCACGCCGGCCACGGTGGTGAGGATCACGAGCAAATCCGCCGGCAGCAGCGCGGCGACCAGCGCGGACAGCTTGTCGTTGTCGCCGAACTTGATTTCGGTGAAGGACACCGCGTCGTTCTCATTGATGATGGGCACCACGCCGCGGCCCAGCAGGGTGACCAGCGTGTTGCGCGCGTTCAGGTGGCGCTCATGATGTTCCAGATCGTCATGCGTGAGGAGCACCTGGGCCACCACGAGGCCATGCACGGCAAAGAGTTTTTCGTAAACGGCCATCAACCGCGTCTGGCCCACGGCGGCGCAGGCCTGTTTTTCCGCCAGATCGGTGGGGCGCGACTGGTAGCCGAGCGCGCCCATGCCGGCCCCGACCGCGCCGCTGGTGACAATGACCACTTCCTTGCCCGCGCGGCGCAGGGCGGCCACCTGGGCGACGATTTGCTCCAATTGCGCCGGGTCAATCAGCTTCTGGCTGTCGGTGAGGACGCCGGTGCCGAGTTTGACCACGATGCGGGAGGCGGATTTAAGGGAATCGCGATGCACAGGCCGAGTTTAGGCAAAACGCACTTATGGAAAAAGGGGAAAAAGCGTTCCGCAATCCAGGGTTCATCGCTTCCTAATGAATCCCAAGGGGATTCCATCATTCAGCCCGGGGTGGGAGCGAAGCGACTACCCCGGGTTGGCAGGGCAACCGGACACAACCCTGAAAGGGTTGAATCCGCGCGCGGATGACGCCGCGGCAACCCCGTTGGGGTTGGAAATGATTTTGGACGGTTACCCAGGGTAGTCCGCGCTGCGCGGCCAACCCTGGACTGAATGATTCAAACCCGTTGGGATTGAAATCCCAGCGATGAATCGCCGGGCTATTTTCGGCCGTCCCTGACGGGACGAAAACACGCGGGCAGGCGCGCGTGGGTGCGGTTGACGAGGCGTCGACCGCGCGCGTTCCCTCACCCGCCCAAACGCGCGTAAATCGTCGATTGCGGCTAATCCACGTTCGGATAGGACCCGAGGATTTTCACGAAATTGCAGTGCTTGCCCAGATGTTCGATGGCCTTGGCCACTTTGGGGTCCTGATAATGCCCGGCGCAATCAATGAAGAAGAAGTATTCCCAGGCTTTGCGTTTGCTGGGCCGGGATTCGATCTTGGTCAGGTTGATTTTGAGCCGGCGGAAAACGGCGATGGCTTCGTGTAACGCGCCGGCGCGGTCGGCCACGCTGAGCATGAGGCTGGTGCGGTCGTTGCCGGTGGACGGGCTGCACTGGCGGCCGAGGACGATGAACCGGGTGACATTCACGGAATTGTCCTGGATGTCCTGGGACAGGACTTTGAGGCCGTATTTCTCCGCCGCCAGCGTGCCGCCCAGGGCGGCGGCATGCTTCTCGTCCGCCGCCAGCTCGGCGGAGCGGGCGTTCGACGAGGTCTCGACGATTTCCACGCGGGGCAGATGCCGCGCCAGCCAGCCGCGGCATTGCGCGAGGGACTGCGGATGCACGTAGAGCTTGCGGATTTGCGCCATGGGCGAGTTGCTCATGAGGCATTGCTGGATGGCGAGGAGAATCTGCGAGACGATTTTCAGGTCGCTGTCCGCGAACATGTCCAGGGTGTGGGTGACGACGCCCTCGGTGGAGTTTTCCACGGGCACGACGCCGTAATCAGCGGTGCGTTTGCTGACCTCGGCAAAGACATCGCCGATGGTCTTTTGGGCGGAATAGTCGAGGCTGGCGCCGAATTTCTGGAGGGCGGCCTGATGGGTGAAAGTGGCTTCGGGGCCGAAATAGGCGATGGTCATGGTCTTTTCCAGGGCGAGGGCGCTGGACATGATTTCGCGGTAGATGGCGCGGAGCTGGTCGTCGGTGATGGGGCCGGCGTTTTTGGCGCAGACGCGGTCGAAGACGATGCGCTCGCGGTGGGGCGCGTAGATTTCCTCGCCGGCCTTGAGTTTGATTTCGCCGATGGCCAGCACATGACGGGTCCGCTCATTGAGCAACTGGACGATTTGGGCGTCGAGCTGGTCAATGGCCTGGCGGTGTTGGGAAAGACTCATGCCCGACCAGCATGACGAATTCCCGGGGGAGAATCAAACCTCCAGATTTGCGATTTGCAATTTACGATTGACGTGTTTTTTGGGCGGGCGTCGCTGGTTTCGTTGTTGGAAAATTCAAAAGTGAGGATGACGATGAGGATGACGATGAGGTCGGCCCACACGCGCGTAAATGGGATATTGTAAATCGCAAATCATAAATGGGATGGCCGCGGGTTTCCGGGCCTGTTACGCTGGGGCATGCACTCAAACAAGCGGCTCGCGGTTTATGCGGGCACCTTTGACCCGCTGACGGTCGGCCATCTCTGGATGATCCAGGAAGGCGTCCGGCTGTTCGATCGTTTGATCGTGGCGGTGGGCGTGAATCCGGACAAGAAACCCACGTTCAGCGTGGAGGCCCGGCTGGAGATGCTGCGGGAAACCTGCTCGGAATACCCCAACCTGTCGGTGGCCTCTTATTCCAACCTCTACCTGATTGATTACGCCCAGAGCGTCCACGCCACCCATGTCCTGCGCGGCATCCGGTCGGCGGCGGATTACGAATACGAGCGGCCCATGCGGAACATCAACGGCGACCTGGATGCCAAGATCTGCACGGTGTTCCTGATGCCGCCGCGCGATATTGCGGAGGTCAGCTCCAGCATGGTCAAGGGGCTGATCGGCCCGGCGGGCTGGCGCAAAATCGTGCGCCAATATGTGCCGGAACCCGTCTATCGCCGGTTGTTGGAATTGCATCAGTAGGGCCGCGAACTCATGAGCGGGTTTAATCCAGAGCGCTGGGAACGATTGTGGCGGCTGGCCACGAACCAGCCGCCGCCGCCGGAAAGCTTTGCCCAACTGGCGGCGCGCCGCAATTTGCAGGCATCCATCCGGCGGTTGGAGGGTCAAGACAGGACGTAAGGGGTTCACGAAAAGACCGGTGGAAATGCCGCTCGGACCGAACGCGTTGCTATCCTGGTTCCGCTCCGCGTCTCCGCGGCAAATGCTGCCGCCCGCATCACTCCGTTTTCAGCCGCATGTAAACGGGCTTCATCGCGGGCGTGGCCGGATAGGTGGCCAGCAGGTCGGGAATCCGCATGAGCATCCACGGCTGGCGGTAATTGTTGCCGTTTTTGGTGAACACAATATCGTCCGCCAGATAGACCGCCGAATGTTTGACCTCGTTGCGGTCGTTCAGCAGCAGCAGGATGTCGCCATAGATCGAGGGGGCGGCGATCTGATAGTAGTTTTTGCGGATGTGCTCCACGGCATAAGCGGGGTCATTGAGCCGGTTGTCCGGGGTGTCGCTGGAGAAATTAAACGTGCTCCAGTGACAATCCATCACCGGGTCGCCCGGCTGCGGCGGCAGGGGAAACGTGTAGAGCCGGTCCCGGGCGAACTTGGGCAGCAGATAGAACAGGCTCAGATTGCCGCCGTTCGGCAGGGCCTTGAGCGATTCCAGCAGGGGCCGCAGGTCGGTGAAGCGCACGTTGGGCACGTTGCCCCAATAGGCGGCGATCTTGTCCACGTCGGTGTCCGGCTTGATGACCAGGCCGGCAAACACCGCCGACTGCCGGGACAAGGCCCGGGCCATGGCCACCCGGCGGTCCAGGGTCGGGATCTGGCCCAGCAGCGCGGGATAATCCGACAGCTGCCGGGCGTTTCCGTTGACATAAACCAGCCGTTTCAACCGGGCCACGTCCTCGGCATTCAGCCGCGGGTCCGCGTAAATGGAATCAATGGTGTCGCTGGGGAAAATAAACGGGTAATCGTAATACAAATTAACGTCCCGGCCCGACAGGGCCAGGTACAGTTTCTCGCGCGTGCCGGCGTCCAGCGACCACAGCCATTCGGGCGGCGGCAGCAGCGTGGTTCCGGCGTTGTCCGGGCCGGGCCGGGCGGCGGCGCAGACGGCCGCGACCTGGGCGGCGGACAAGTCCTGTTCCAGCAATGCCTTCACGGCCTCGAGCTTCTGGCCGTGGAAGGTCCAGACTTCCGGTTGCGGCTTGGCGACCTCCTCCGTCAAGTATTCCTTGGGCCGCTCCAGTTGGATGTCGCGGGTCAACAGTTCACCCCAGGGCCCCACATGCACCGATTGGGATTTGTCCCTGGGATTGACGGCGAAAGCGTCCTGCGCCAGGTCGGGCTGCGGGCGGGTGGCCAGTTTGAAGCCGATCAGCGAACCACCCACGATGAGGGCCAGGCTGAAGCTGATCAACCCCATCAGCGTGAACTGAAAGACGTTGGCCGACGGCGCGGAATCCCGCTGCTTGAATTTACTCATTGACCACATTTAAGTTGGCAGGCCCGGAGTTGAACCGGGTGACCAAGTGATTATGAGTCCGTGTTACAAAAGCCATAAAGCGCTCAATAAAAGCGTGTTATAGCATAGACATTCCACCGAGTGCAACTTTGGATGCAACTCCCCAATTCCTACAAACACCTCATTTGGTTTGCATCCCGGCGATCCCGCCCACCCTCGTCTAAACAAGGTCATGGGCCAGAACCCTGCTCACCCGCCTGCCGGGAACCATTTTTGAGTGGTGGGCGCGCCTTGGCAAGGCTTTGTTGCGGCAAGCGGGGAGAACCGGCGCACCGGGGCACCAATGCGCCAAAGCTCAATTGCGGCGCAGATTCGCGGCCAAGCCGGGCGCGGTATGCTTGGTCCCATCTTTCCGCTTCACCACCGAGCACAAGCCGCACCTGTTGTTCCTCCTGCCGGGCACGCCGGGCTATTCCGGAAACTTCAATTCCTTGTTATGGGTTTGCATCCATTCGGCAAAGGTGTCGTATGTCGCCAGCGCCAGAAGCTGCTTCGCCCGCTCACCGGTCTGAAGGGCGTCGGCCAAGGTGCTTAACGATGCGGCGTAATCCTCCCGGTACCGCTTCACCATCTCTGGATGTGCCCGCCGCAAATACGAATCATCCACCAGACTGGCCTCGGTGACGGCTGCCCGAAGCATCATCACCACGTTGGATGACTCGTTTGTGGGCAACGACATGACGCCGAACTGCCCCAGGAGTTTCATTGCCGCAACACAATCGCTGGCAGAATTGTCGAAGTGCAGGTTGCTGCGGGCTTCCAAACTATTGCGCCGATCTGAACCGGACCCGGTCAGCGCATAGTAGGGCCAAATCGCCGCCTGGGCCGTGGCAATGAACTCACCGAAAGCAAGCCACTTCCCGAAACCATGTTGGCGTGCATATCGCCAGTTGAAGAGCGGTGCAGCAATCATCAGGCTGAGCGTGAGGTAAATCGAGCAGGCCGCGATAACGAAGTCTATGAGTCGTTTTTTCATGCTGGTTCAGGAGTTCACGCG
>Ga0302278_10001329_pt1 | contig 30863 bp, 27 predicted proteins | sample III_Bog_N3_2_FD_194543 | JGI IMG/M metagenome (GOLD analysis project Ga0302278, IMG submission 194543) | Peat permafrost microbial communities from Stordalen Mire near Abisko, Sweden - III_Bog_N3_2 | ecosystem: Environmental > Terrestrial > Soil > Wetlands > Peat | place: Sweden: Abisko... | reverse complement strand
GATGGCGGCGATAACCGCGGACATGAGGGCGAAGATGAATGACAGGCCCCAGACTCCGGTGAAGGGCGCGAGGCGGAGCAGAATCGACATATCACTCGCGGCATTGCCGAGGTTGAGCCATTCGAAACCGGTGTAGGAGTGGGTCCATTCGAGGGCGACCCAGAGGGCTGCGATGAGTGGTGGAGCGAAAAGGGCAGGTCGGAAACCTGCCCCACGGGGCGTTGCGATGGGGTTGCCCCAAATTGTTCCCGCAACCAAGGCGAAGAGACCGAGCTGCACGGCCTTGGCAAGGCAAAAGAGTCCGAACAGTAGCCAGGCAACCGCGCCGCCGACTCCGGCGTGCTCGGCGAGCGTCCACTGGATCCAGTTGCAGAGGCCGAACCAGTAGACGACGCCTGTGGTGTAGCCGAGCAGAAAGCGCCATTTCCAGCGGGTTTCGCGCGCGCAGGCGATGAGCAGCGGCGTGAGCGCTACGGGCGCGAGCCAGACGAAGCTGAAACGCGGGAAAAGCAGCACCAGCATCAGGGCGCTGGCGAGCGACAGCGCGAAATTGAGGATCACTGCGCGGCGGCCTGCTCGTTGACGAGGTCGGCCATGTAGGAACTGCGGACGAGGGGTCCGCTGAAAACCATTTTGAAACCGAGGGCGAGGCCGAAGTCCTTGTACTGTTCGAACTGTTCCGGCGCGACGTATTCGGCGACGGGGAGATTGCGGCGGGTGGGCTGGAGGTACTGGCCGATGGTGGCGACGTCGACGTCCTGCTCGCGGAGGTCTCGGAGCAGTTGTTCGACTTCGGCGTTGGTTTCGCCAAGGCCCACCATGAAGCCGGATTTGGTCATGACGTCCGGGCGGTGCGTCCGGGCAAAGCGGAGGACGTCGAGGGACTGGAGGTAGTTGGCCTGAGGGCGTACGCGGCGGTAGAGGCGCGGGGCGGTTTCCATGTTGTGGTTGAAAACGTGGGGAGCGGCGTCGAGGACGCGGGCCATGGCGTCGGTGTTGCCTTCGAAATCCGGGGTGAGGACTTCGACGCGGGCGTCGGGCAGCGCGGCGCGGACCAGGCGGACGGTTTCGGCGAAGTGGGCGGAGCCGCCGTCGGGGAGGTCGTCACGGTTGACGCTGGTGATGACGATGTAGCGGAGGTTCATTTCAGCGGCCATGCGGGCGACGTTGGCAGGTTCGGCGGGGTCGAGGCGCATGTCGTGCAGGCGCGGGGTGCCTTTGGGCACGGAGCAGAAGCCGCAGCCGCGGGTGCAGAGGTTGCCGAGGATCATGAATGTGGCCGCGCCTCGATGGAAGCATTCGTGGATGTTGGGGCAACGGGCGGATTCGCAGACGGTATGGAGGTTGAGCGCGCGGAGGCCGGACTTGAGCTTGTTGAGCGATTCGAAATGGGTATGAGAACGGCGCGCCCATTCGGGAAGTCGCGGCCGCGGAGTGGCGATCTGGACCAGGGGCTGGGTCAAGTCCGATGGTACCTCGCGATTGAGAAAAAAAACGGGCACGCCATTTTCAGTTGTGCCCGTGTCGAAAGGAGCAAATCAACACAGAACGCCCGGGCAGCCAACCCGGACCTGGAAGAAGACCCCCAAAGATCTTCTTCCCGATCTGAAGATATTACGAGGACTGGCAGCGAACGAACTGGTTTTGGTGAAATTCCCTGCAAAGCATTGAAAACAGTGCGTCGATTTTTGCGAGGTTTTTGTGAACGGCCATTTGGATGTGGCGGGCGTTTTTCGGAAAAACGGCCTAAGTGCCAATATTTCAGTGACTTCGGGCGTATTGGATTTCGGCGGCGCTGTCGGGGAACTGAACGCCGCGGGAAGTCAGCCCGTCCCACTCCGTGGCGGCGACGCGATACCACTTATGGGCTTCGGCGCGGTTGTGCAGGGCGTCGCAGGTTTCGGCCATCGCGGCGTAGGCGCGGGGCAGTTCCCGCAGGCTTTCGGGCGTGGCGGCGCGGTTGGCCGTCAGCTTCCGCGCGCGGTCAATGGCATCCTGAGCGAGCGAGCGCGCCTCGGCTTCTTGCCCGGCGCGCGCGAGGCTTAGAGAAAGCCACTGGCGCACCTTGATGAATTCGAGGAGGTTGGTGGTGTTGGAGGGGTCGCTGTCCAGCAGGCCGGCGAGATCCGCCATGCCGCGGCGCAGCCAGAGAATCGACTCGTCCTGTGAATGGACACGGCCCAGACGCTCGCCCAGGTCGGCTTCGGTGAGGGCGGCGTAGAGCCGGAGGTCGTTGTTATCGGGCTCTCGCCTGAGGAGAGCTTCGAAGATCGGGAGGGCGCGGCGGGAGTAGGCAAGCGACTCGCGCATTTCAGCGGGTTCGAGGAGGGTTTCGCCGCCGCTGGACAGATATTCTGCCAGATCGAGCTGAGCGGTTTTGTCGCCCGGATCGAGCGCAGCGAGGCGTTCGGCGATGGCGATGGCGCGGCGCACATGGAACAGTACTTCGTTCTCGTCGTGATGGGGCATGCGGACCACCATGTCGCCCAGGATCTGGTGAGATCGGGCCATTTCACGCTGGAGGCTGGCGCTGCCGGGCTCTGCCTGCGCGCGCTGTTCGATATCGGCGAGAACTTCGCGGTAGGTGGCCATGCTCTCCTCGAAGCGCGCCTGCCTGCGCTCGGCGGCGGCGAGTACGTTGCGCGCGCCGGTGAGGATTTCGTAGGCCTCTTTGGTGCGGGTGCCGCGTCGCAGAATCTCCTGATCGGTGGCGATGGCAGTGCGCGCCTGCCGTTCGGCTTCCACCAATCGCTGCTGCACGCGGGCGACGCGGGCCAGACGCCATGTGCCGAAGGCCTTGACCAGTTCCGCCTCGGAATTCCAGCCGCGCGCAGTCTGGGTCCCGGCAAGAGCGACCGCCTGGTTGAGGCGTTCGATTCCGTCGGGAGCGCGGCCCAGATCGATCAGCGTGGAGCCTTCGCGGGCGAGCAGACGGGCCGTGAGCAGCGAATCGGCGGGGTCGTAGGCCTTGGTGTTTTGCTTACGCTCCAGCAGTCGCAGGCCGCTTTCGAAGCTGGCTACGGCTTCGGGCGTAGTGCCCTGCATCTCGCCGAGGCGCAGATAAGTGGTGGCGAATTCGGTGGCAAGGGCGGTGTCGTCGCCGGCGTGCTGGGCGGCAACGCGTTTCAGGTAATCGTCCACATAGCCGACCAGGGCTTTGCGTGCGTTGGCGGTGCCGGGGATATCGAGCAATTGCGCGTTGATGTCTACCAGGACGGTGCGGGCGAAGCCTCGGAGCTGGTCGAAGCGGTCGCGGGCGGCGTGGGCCTGGCGAATGTCGATCGCAGCCCCGGTAATGACGGTCGCGGTCAGCAGAAGCGCGGTGGCGACAGCGGCCCGGTTGCGCCGCAGAAATTTGCCGGTCCGGTAGAGCAGCGTGTCGGGACGCGCGTGCACGGGCAGGCCCTGCAGATGGCGGCGGATGTCCTGGGCGAGGTGCTCGGCGGAGTGGTAGCGCCGCGAGAGATCGGCGTGGAGCGCCATGAGAACGATGTTGTCGAGATCGCCCGCGAGGCGGCGGCGCGTGCGCGGGGGCAGGTTGGGGAGTGCGCTCGGCTTCTGCTGGGTCCGCGGCCTGTCGCCGGTGAGCACTTCGAAGAAGATGACGCCGAGCGAGTAGACGTCGCTGGCCGTGGTGACCGGCGCGCCCTGGAGTTGTTCGGGGCTGGCGTATTCGGGCGTGAGGGGCAGACCGGGGCCGCGCGTCAGGGGTTCGCGGGAATCGCCGTCGTCTTCGGTCAGCAGCTTGGCGATGCCGAAGTCGAGCAGTTTGGGAGTGCCGTCGGCAGTGACGAGGATGTTAGTGGGCTTGAGGTCGCGGTGCACGACGAGGTGGCGATGGGCGTAGGCGACGGCGTCGCAGACCTTGTCGATCAGGCGGCAGCGCTCCTCCGCGCTGAGGCGGCGCTCGTCGCAAAAGCGGTTGATGGGCAGGCCGTCGATGTAATCCATGGCGATCCAGGGGCGGCCGTCGGAAGTGGTTCCGGCGTCGAGCAGGCGGGCGATGGAGGTGTGCTCAAGCGCGGCAAGGATGCGCTGCTCGCGGCGCAGGCGCTGGATGACGGTGGCGGTGTCCATGCCGCGCTTGATGATCTTGACGGCGACGCGCTTCTGGAATTCGCCGTCGGCGCGCGCGGCGAGGTAGACGACGGCCATGCCGCCGCGCCCGATCTCGCGCTCCAGACGATATGGCCCGAGCATGCGGCCGGGCGGAGGCTCGTCTTCGAGAATGCTGGCGGCGCTGGCGTGGATGGCGTCGAGGAGGGGCGGCTCCTGGGCGGCGTCGTGGCGCAGCAGGGAGAGGACTTCTTCGCGAAGCTGGGGATCGTTGGGGCACTCCCGGCGCAGGAAGAGCGGCCACTCGCCGGACGGCAGTTCGGCGGCGGCGAGAAAGAGGGTTTCGATTTGGGTCCAGCGGTCGGCCGGTAACAGACTCCGCACGCGCGGATGCCTCCTTGTTTAACGGTATGCGGAATCCGGAGAATTTTCCAGCGCGGCGGCGGGGAATTTTTCGGTGCCCGCTCACGAGCAGGAAGAGGTCTGCGAGGTTACCCGGGGCGAGCTTGAGGTGAAGATCGATGGTATGGCCCGGATTGCGCGGGCGGGCCGGCGGCGTGTCGGCGGGTCGAGCGGAACGATGGTGAAGGATTAGTCGTGGGCGGTTCACGAGCAGGCGGATTTTCGCGGCGCTGCCTTCGGGCGTTGAGGCCGTGAGATTCGGGTTGTTCGTTTTGTAGGAATTCGCGGGCGATTTGCTGAACGTGCGGATCGGTATCGACGCTGGTGAGTCAGGAGCGCACCTCTTGGTTCAAAAAGGCGTCGGCATTACGGAGCATGCCGGACCGCCATCACGACACCGATTCCACATCATTTCACTACCACATTCACGAGTTTGTCGGGAATGGCAATGATTTTTACGATGGTCTTCTCGCCGATCCATTCCTGAACTTTGTCCTCGTCGAGGGCGGCGACTTTAAGTTGCGCGGCGTCGAGGCCGGGTACGACCGAGATGCGGGTCCGGAGCTTGCCGTTGATCTGGATGGGGATTTCGATTTCGGTCTCGCGGGCGAGGTCGGGATCGAAGTCGGGCCATTCCTGTTTGAAGACGGGCCCGGAGTTGCCCTGTTCTTCCCAGAGTTCCTGGGCGACATAGGGGGCGAAGGGCGCGAGCATCAGGGTCAGGATTCGGATGGATTGCTCCATGGTGGCCGCAGAGATACTCCGCTCTTCCGCGCACAGGTCGTTTACCAGTTCCATCATGGCCGCGATGGAGGTGTTGAAGTGCCAGCGGGTGTCGAAATCGGCCGTGATTTTGCGCAGGGTCTGGTGGAGTTTGCGGAGGATTTTGGCGTCGGCGGAAGAGGGCAGGTCGGAAACCTGCCCCACGTTACCCACGTTTCTGGTGGCGAAGCGGTAGACGCGGCCTAAGAAGCGGTAGATGCCTTCGACGCCGGCGTCCGTCCAGTCCATATCGCGCTCGGGCGGAGCGGCGAAGAGGGCGAAGAGGCGGGCGGTGTCGGCTCCGTGAACGTCGGCCACGTGATCGGCATTGACGACGTTGCCTTTGGATTTCGACATCTTGGCTCCGTTGGCGATGACCATGCCCTGAGTGAAGAGCTTGCGCACGGGCTCGTCGTTCTTAATGATGCCGATGTCGCGCATGACTTTGGTCCAGAAGCGCGAGTAAATGAGGTGCAGGATGGCGTGCTCGACGCCGCCGATGTACTGGTCAATGGGGAACCAGTAGGCGATCTTTTCGGAATCGAAGGGCGCGTTCGAGTTCTTCGAATCGCAGTAGCGGTAGAAGTACCAGCTGGAATCGACAAAGGTGTCCATGGTGTCGGTTTCGCGGCGCGCGGGCCGGCCGCATTTGGGACACGTTACGTTGACGAATTCGGGCACTTCGTCGAGAGGCGAACGGCCTTTACCGGTGATCTCGATTTTCTGCGGGAGAACTACCGGGAGTTGGTCGTCGGGCACAGGTACGACGCCGTGTTCGGGGCAGTGAATGACGGGGATCGGCGTGCCCCAGTAGCGCTGGCGGGAGACGCCCCAGTCCTTAATACGGAAGGTGACGGCGGTTTTGCCAAAGCCTTCGCGCTCGGCATGGGCGGCCATCTGAGCGCGTGCTTCCCCGCTGGCGAGGCCGTTGTAAGGGCCGGAGTTTTCGACGATGCCGTAGTCGCCGGTGGCTTCGGTCATGGCGGCGGGGTCAGGCAGATCGCCGCTGTAGGCCCGGATCACGGGCCGGATATTAATGCCGTATTTTTGGCAGAATTCGAAGTCGCGCTGGTCGTGGGCGGGGACGGCCATGATGGCTCCGGTGCCGTAACCCATCAGAACGAAGTTGCCGACCCAGACGGGAACGCGCTCACCGCTGAAGGGGTTGATGGCCTGGAGGCCGGTGTCGAAGCCTTCTTTTTCAACGTCGCCGGGGCCCTGATTGGCGCGGGCGTCGATCATTTGTTTGGCGTGCGCTTTGAGGGCGAGGTCGAGCGTGGCGACGATGGGGTGCCCGGGCGCGAGGATCATGCAGGTCGCGCCGTAGATAGTGTCGATGCGCGTGGTGAAGACGCGGACGGGTCCGAAGCCCTCGACGTTGAAATCGACTTCCGCGCCCTCGCTGCGGCCGATCCAGTTGCGCTGCATGGTGAGGACGCGCTCGGGCCAGCCGCCTTCGAGCTGGGCGATGTCTTTGAGGAGTTCGTCGGCGTAGGCGGTGGTGCGGAGGAACCATTGTTCGAGCGCGCGCTGTTCGACGGCGGTGTCTTCGTGACGCCAGCAGCAGCCATCGACTACCTGCTCATTGGCGAGCACGGTGGCGCATTTGGGGCACCAGTTGACGAGGGCCTGTTTGCGGTAGGCGAGTCCGCGTTCGAGCATGCGGAGGAAGAACCACTGGTTCCAGCGATAATAATCGGGCTCGCAGGTGGTGACTTCGCGGTCCCAGTCGTAGGAGAAGGCGAAGCGGCGGTGGGTGCGCTTCATTTTCTCAATGTTGGAGAGGGTCCATTCGCGGGGCGGGCGCTGGTTGGCGATGGCGGCGTTTTCGGCGGGGAGACCGAAGGCGTCCCAGCCCATGGGGTGGAGGACGTTGTAGCCGCGCATCCACATATAGCGGGCGAGGGCGTCGCCGATGGAGTAATTGCGGATGTGGCCGATATGGAGCGCGCCGCTGGGGTAGGGGAGCATCTCGAGCACGTAGTATTTGGGCCGTGAGGAGTTCTCTTCAGCCTTGTAGAGGCCGTTATAGAGAGGGTCGGTGGCCCAGCGGTCGTGCCATTTGAGTTCGATCTGTTGGTGGTTGTAAGTCTTTTCGGGCATAGGGGCGCTTTGCGCGGTGTCTGCTTTCAGCTTATCGGAGAGGGCCTGGGATGTGCGTGCGGGGTTTGGAAAAGGGTGGTCGCGCCGGGAGGGGCGTAAACGGGGTCGGGATAGCATTCGAGCGCCACTTTTGGCACCACCTCGGGGCGCGCAAGCGCATCCGGAACCTGGCTGCGGTGCTGAATGGCCAGTTCCAGACAGTTAACGGGCGTGCGGGTTCCGTCGAGACAGGCACGTGATCGATAGTGCGCTACCTGGCGGAAGCGCCGATCGCTTTTTTGCTCAGACGGGACATGCCGGAACCTCCGAACTCGCCGGAGCCGATGAAACCGGCAAGGCTCACCCATTCTCTGACTGATTCGTTGTGCCGCGGAGTTCGGGCGGCAACGGCCAGGCCAGTGGCGCCCGGATACCGATGGCGGCGATCCGCTTCAGGCAGCGAACCGATGTAGAAATGGAGCGCGCTGTCGACGATCTGCCAGAGCGGACGGCGCCGCGGATCGCCGAGCGACCCGGGCAATCCGGCGCACGGCCGCGGCTTCCCCGGATTCGCATGGCGCAGGCCGCCGCCTCTTCGCGTGCGCCCCATCGCGCCTGAGCGGCCGTTCAGCGATATCGCGGCGTCGGAAGGCAAAGGTGTCAGAAGATTACAGCAAACGGGGCGGTGCGTTCATTGCCCGTGTCGCACCCCTGGGGTTGACCCCACGGCCCGGGAAGTTCGTTTTGTAAAACCACTCCTGGACCTTCCCGCGTCGCCCCGGTTCGTTTTGTAAGACGCGCCCCCATCCCACATCCGCCCGACAATAGCTCCTAAAACAACGCCCATCCAAGCCGATAAGACATCAGGGAGCCTCTAAATGCAAGCCTGCGTAACCAAATCGGAAGCCGAAAACCAGGATTCGGCCGATGACGACGCGCGTCCGCAATTCTGCCCGGACTGCGGGGGACGCCTGATCCCGGCTGGCTACGCCTATGCAAGCAAAGAAGGATTCTGGCTGGAACAGAAATGCATCCGGTGCGACGCGGAGTCCGTCGCGACGTTCGGGCTTACCTGTAGTCCGTTCTGACCGCGTTCACCCGATAACGTGCCGCTCGAACAGCACGTCAATCGCAGCTTTCCAATCCTCCGGCGCGGGAAGATCCTCAGGCTCTCCCATGCGGATTGTGCCGGACAAAGTCTCGGAAAACCAGTTCCACAGCCGGGAAGCACCCTCTTCCTTTGCCCGGGTCATGATCGCCTCCTCCATGCCTTCGAGCACCTCGGTCGCCTCATCGTCGGCAATCCCGGCCAGATCGTCCCGAAACCGCGCGTACAGCCGGTCTTCGACACTGTCCAGAAGCAGTACGGCAATGGGCACGGAACCTCTCCCGTGCAGCCGCTCGATGGTCAGCACGGAGTAGAGAGCGTTTATCTTTGCCGCCGCGCAGGCGGATTTCGATTCTGTGGCCATGCTCTGTCGATTAACGGATCTGCCTTCCGGTATCATACTCCCTGACTGCCGTAAGGCCCTTGCCCGTGAGGACGTATCCGTATCACACTGAACGGCATATGACCAGACGAACTCTGTTGATGGCCGCACTGTTCACCGGCGCTGCTCTCGCCCAGGCTCCCGCCGACCCCGCCAACCCGGCCCGAGGGGGTGGCGGCAGAGGACGCGGCCCACAGGGTCCCGCCGTCGTCTCTCCCGAGATCCTCCCCGACCATAGTGTGACCTTCCGTATCCTCGCCCCGCAGGCCGAAACCGTCGCCCTGCGCGGAGGCGATATTCCCCAACTCGCCGGCGGCGGACGCGGCGCGCCCCCCAACCCTGGCCCGACCTTCACCAAAGGCGCCAACGGCGTCTGGGAAGCCACGGTCGGCCCGATCAATCCCGGTGCTTACCGGTACACCTTCGCGGTCAACGGAGTCGCCGTCATCGACCCGCGCAACCCGCAGGTCAGCGAATCGAACGCCAACGTCTGGAGCATGTTCTACATTCCCGGCGCAGACTTCATGGACGAAAAGAACGTCCCGCACGGGGCCGTGGCGGCCATCAATTATTACTCCACCGCGCTCGGCAAATTCCGCCGCATGCACGTCTACACGCCGCCGGGGTACGAAACCGGCGGATCTCAGAAATACCCCGTTTTCTACCTCCTCCACGGAGCGGGCGATTGCGACGAATCCTGGACCTCGGTCGGCCGCGCCGGTTTCATCCTCGACAATCTGATCGCCGATAAGAAGGCCAAACCGATGATCGTCGTGATGCCCGCCGGTCACACCACCCTGACGCAGGGCGGCGGCCGCGGCGCAGCTCCCGTTGCCGGCGGACCGCCTCCCCGCGACGAGTTCACAGACGACTTCGTAACCGACATCATGCCCTACGTCGAAAAAAACTACCGCACTCTGACAGACCGTCCCCACCGCGCCATCGCCGGCCTTTCGATGGGTGGCAGCCAGACCCTGAACATCGCGTTCACGCACCTCGATGAGTTCGCGTATGTGGGCGTCTACAGTTCGGGAATTCTCGGCAATGCGGGTACAGCGGACTGGGAAAAAAACCATCTGGCGGATCTCGACAATACGGCCCTGAAGAAAGGCCTGAAGATGGTCTGGTTCAGCACCGGGGCGGACGATGCCCTGATTACCAACAGCAAAGCGACCGTCGAATTGCTCAAAAAGCATGGCTTCGACGCGACCTTTCAGGAAAGCCCCGGAGCTCACACGTGGATCAACTGGCGGAATTATCTGAACGAATTCGCCCCGCTCCTATTACGGTAGGCCCGGCTCCCCACGCGCGCCGGTCGTACATGTACACACGGTCGGCGCTTTTTTCGCACCCTTAACCTCCACCCTGCCAGCCATAATCCGAACTGTTGAATCGGTTACGTCGCGTAGCGTCAATACCGGATTCCCAATCATCCAGGCCTCATCTGGTCCCGTAAGACCAGGTAGTTGCGCGATAAGTTCACCGGCTTTTTACAAGGCCAAAAAAGAAAACGCGCGGCAAAATCACCGGATCTGAAAGGGACACCAATGCCTGAAACCAACGTTTTCGAAGACCTGATCGGTCAATCGCCCAGCCGCAGGAGTTTTGCCCGGAAGCTGGGTCTTGCCGGCGCAGCCGTCGCCGGCCTCGGCGCCACTCGGGGAATGGCACAGTCCGCCAGCCCCACCGACACCGACATCCTGAACTTCGCCCTCAACCTCGAATACCTCGAGGCGGAGTTCTATACGGTCGCCACCGCCGGCGTTAATATCGCATCCGTCGGCCTCACTGTTAGCGGATCGGGCGCATCCGGAGCTACTACGGGGGGCGCTAAGGTGCCGATCACGGATAGCGCTGTACAGGCAATCGCCGCGGAACTCGCGTTCGACGAACAAACGCATGTGGCGTTGCTGCAGGGTGCGATCGCCAGCATCGGAGGAACGGCGATAGCGAAGCCTGCAATCAATCTCGGTGCGCTCGGCCTTGGCTTTTCCAATATGAACGATTTCCTCACGCTGGCGCGCGTATTCGAAGATATCGGCGTGACCGCGTATGGCGGCGCGGCGCCCCTCATCTCGAACAAGACCATTCTCGGCTACGCCGCCCGAATCCTCGCCACCGAAGCCTTTCACTCGGGCAGTATTCGCGACCAGATCGCGCGGCTTGGCATCACCGTTACTCCGGTCGACGGCGCGGACCACGTGCCACCGCCGTTCGGAACGCAGTATTTCAACACGGACAGCAACGCGATCTCCGAAGTTCGTACCCCCGGCCAGGTGCTCTACCTCGCTTATGCCAAAACCAACGCCACCTCCGGCGGCTTCTTTCCCAACGGAGTAAACGGAAATATCAACACTTCCGCCGCTTCCTCAGCCACTACCGACGGGGCGTCGATTACCCTTAGTCCAAATCCCATTCTTGTGTCCCCCGCGACCGACGGGTTGGCGACCATCAGCTGGAATGCCCCCTCGGCTTCTGTCATCCAGATTCGCGTGGGAAGCCCCACCGGCGCGCTCTTCACGACGAATGTCAACAGCGGGTCCATGCAGACGGGAACGTGGATTACCAACGGCACGACCTTCTACCTGCAGGATGTGAGCGGAGGCAAGTCTCTTACCTCCCAGAACACCCTGGCAACTGTCACGGCTCATCTCCAGGGCTTTTAATCGAAAGCCTGCCGATGCGGGGGAGGAGATTCGGCGGCTCCTTCCCGGCATCGGCCCGGTGTATTGTCGCCTGGCCAGTGGCATAATCGAACCCATGATCGGTTCTGGGGCCACCGCGACCGCGAGAATTATCCCCGATAACACCCAAAGCGATTCCTACCGTTTGCAATTGTCCCGCGAAGTGCGCAGGTATGCGGACTGCATCACAGTACACGACCTGCCCGGCATCTTTCATTACTGGAGTAACCGGTATCTTCGCCCCAGGCTGCTTCCCTTTGGCTTTTCCAACCCGGACGAGATGTTCGCCCGATATCTGGCCGAACACTCCGATGGCTCCTGCGCGCGGCCCCGGCGTTTCGTAAGTCTTGGCTCCGGAAACTGCGACTTAGAAGCGTCTCTGGCGCTCGGCCTTCGCGCGCAGGGGATTCCCTTTGTCTTCGATTGTGTCGATCTCAACCCCGCCATGCTCGAACGCGCAAAAATCCAGGCGGCGGCGCTCGGCATCGGCGATTGCATGTCGTTTATTTGCGCCGACCTGAATACCTGGAATCCCGACGCGGAATACGATGCCGCCATCGCCAACCAGTCGCTGCACCACGTGGTCAACCTGGAGCATTTGATCGGTGGAATCGGGCGCGCCCTGCGGCCAGGCGGGCGGTTTCTGATCTCGGATATGATCGGCCGCAACGGACACCAACGCTGGCCCGAAGCTCTCGACATCGTGCACGAATTCTGGAGATCTCTTCCTCCTTCCTACCGTTTTAACCACAAATCCGGACGTTACGAGGATCTTTATCTCGATCACGATTGTTCCGGTGAGGGATTCGAGGGTGTGCGATCTCAGGACATTCTTCCGGTACTTCTCGAAAGCTTCGAGTTTCGCGTCTTCATTCCTTTCGGAAATGTGATCGATCCCTTTGTCGATCGGGCATTTGGGCCGAACTTCGATCCGGAGATCCCGTGGGACCGCGAGTTCATAGACGCCGTACATGCGCGCGACGAGGCGGAACTGCTCGCGGGCCGAATCACGCCGACGCACATGCTGGCCGTAGCGGAAACCAGGTCCGGATTCTCCGGCGGGGCCCGGCCCGAGTCCTGTGTCCGTCGCGAAGGCCCTGCCGCCCGCCATGTTCCGGAAATCCGGACCGCCGTCAGTGCGCTTCCGTTCGGTCCTCACGGCTTAGATTGGGAACTCGAAAACGCATGCCGCCACCTGACGGATTGTTCCGGCAAAATCGCGCGGCTGGAAGCGCTCGTTGAATCGCACGCGTCCGCCCATGCCACACTCACCGACGAGTTTGAGCGCCGCACCGAATGGGCGCGCGGTCTCGACGAACAGCTTCACGCACGAACCGCGTGGGCCCGCGGCCTCGAAGAACAGGTCCTGGCCCGGACCGAGTGGGCTCTCGCCACGGAACGGGAGCTGGAGGAAAAGACGGACTGGAACCTCAGGCTGCGCGAAGAGCTGGATCGACAGAGCAGGCGCGCTATTGAACTGGAGCGCGAAATTGCCGGTTATGTCCGCAATCCGTTCCGCCTGGTTCGGAGAATTCTGCGCGCGCTGATCGGGGAGGCGGGCTTCGGGAGACTCGGCGTCCGCACCGCGCTCAAGCGACAGCGGCCTTAGTTTCAGGCGGTGGCGGCTGCGGGTCGCTTGAAGGAATGCTCCAGATCTCCACAAGGAACTTCGTATACGGGTCGCCCGAAACTTCCTCAAGCGTGTGCTGGAGCGCGCCAGACTCGATTCCCAGCAGGGTTGCGGCCGCTGCGAGCGTCTGATTCGCGTCCGCTCTCTTATCTTCGTCGGAAGAGTTCAGATCGTCCAGCAGATTCGAAACTTCCTGCGCGCCCCGCAATCCCAGCACAACGACTTTCGGCAGCCCTGTCGTGATGTACATCCAGAGCAGCGCCTGGCTGATGCAATCCGTGACATACGTGAAGGGCTTGTTCGTCCGAAGCGTGAGGCTCACCGGATCGGCATAGGCCAGCTCCGTAATGCTGTTGATTCCCTCGTCTTTCAGGCGCTCCGCGAAAGCCTTGCCCACGTCCGGCAGTTGCTCCAGTTCGGAACCGGCGGGCGACGCATCGTCGCTCATGTTGAGCTTCTGGCTTCCCAGGCGCCGCGCGATGGTGAAAAGAGTCGCAGTCGGGAAAGTGCCCAGAAGATAGGCGAACGGGACGCTGAGCGTGTCGCTGCCAAGCTTCGCGATGCTGTATCCCAGAGGGATGGCAACGAGTATGCGAAAAACGCTGTTGTAGATATCGTAAGTTGTAAAATCCCGCGTCCGGAAACGGCCCAGCTGATCGGATACAACCCATGTGAAGCCGCCTGCAAGCGCGGCGAAGGCAACAGCCTCCTTGTGCGGAAGCGTTGCTTTGAAAAGCGACAGCGCCATCGATCCGGTCGCGACCATCCCGGCCGCTGAAATGCCGCCGAGCAGTAATAATGGCACGATATAAAGCCGCCGCCCATATCGTCGATCGAAGTCCTTACGGAAGAAATCTTCCAGTGCCCCCTGGATCTTAAGCGCCGGGAAAAATTGCCCATAATAAAGACCCAGCACCTTCGCGGACATCATCGTGACCATGTCGTCCCGGCGCCATTTCCACGACGTGAACAGGTAAACCACGATCGGCAGCATGATGGTCAGCCAGACGATAACGCATGAGGTGACGATTACGACCGGATATACTTCGGGCGACATGGGCAGATTATACATGAATCCGCGTATAATTTGTCCCTTACGAAAAAGTCGGGTTAAAGCGCTTTCAGCTGGGCGATGCGGCTCTGGACGACCGTTGTGTATTCGTTGGCTTCCTCCGGCGTGTAGCCACCGGCGCGGAAGGCGTCTTCAATCTGCTTTGCCGAAAGGCGCGAGAGCAGTTCGCCCATCCAGCGGGCGTCGGCGCGCGGAATATGCTTGCCGATCCATGTCAGATCCTTCCGCTTCGCGAATTGCCCGGGATTGAAAATGATGGGCAGCGACGGTGCTCCGGGAATACCGAAATCGACTTCGTCGCCGCTCGTCTTTTCGATGAATTTGCTTTCCTTGTAAGGTTTCAGATCGCCCTTATCGTGCGCGTAGCCGGTGTCGAAGCGGGGCGAACCAAAGCTCGCGCCCAGATCCGTAACTTCGTACAGCAGTCCGTCTTTGGTCTGAATGATGCCGTTGTTGGCGTCCTTCAGATCCCAGTTATTGATGAGAGCCATCATGACGCGAAGACCGTCGTATTCGCGGGTGCCCATGAACGGGTTGCCGCGCCAGTTCCATGTGCCGGTCTTCTTGCGGTCCTTCGATTCCAACTTCAGCCGCACGTTGTTCATCTCGCCGTCTGGCCCGATGAGTTTGCGGCCGCGTTTGATGTCCGCCGGAATATTCTGCACGCGGATGCTCGGAAGGAAGTAATCCTCATCAACGAAATAACCCGATGCCCACACGATGCGGCTGGCAACCGGCTCGGGCTTTGCCTCATCGCCGAGCTTTACTTTCCACTTCGTGCCGTTGGCATCGGCCACGACGTATTTGGGATTCGTGCCGTTCAGATCTTCCTTCTCAAACGTGAAGGTGGCTCCCGACTGGGGCATATCTTCTTTGCGTCCTGCGCCGTAATAAAGATCCCGGCTTTCGATATCGGTGGGATCCTGCCAGAGTAATTTCTTCTCGATTCGTGCAGATCCGTCCGCTGCGGCGGGCGACTTCACCTTCGAACCCAGCGAGATTCCCTGAATTCCGGCCAGCGCCACGATTACTGCGAGTTTCTTGTGCATTGTGAGCCCAAACGTCGGCAACACACGTGCAAGTGAGATACCACGATGGAACGCGCCAAACATAAGAACAAGGGAACGCGCCTGATCGTGCAGCCGGGCGACGGAATCGCACCGCTGATCGAGGGCATTAATGGCGCTGCATCGACCATCGATATTCTGATCTTCCGTTTCGACCGCAAAGAGATCGAACAGGCGCTGATCGATGCGGTGCATCGCGGCGTTGTCGTTCGCGCGCTGATCGCGTGGACGAATCGCGGCGGCGAGCGGTATCTGCGCGAGCTCGAGGCGCGTCTGCTGGCGGCGGGAATTCTGGTGGCGCGCACCGCAACGGACCTGGTGCGGTACCACGCCAAGATGATGGTGGTCGACCGCCGCACATTGTTCGTGCTGGCGTTCAACTTCACGCGTCTCGATATCGATCGCAGCCGGAGTTTCGGCATCGTCACCCGAAACCCGGCGCTGGTTCGCGAAGCGACGCGGTTATTCGAGTGCGACACCACGCGGCAACCTTATGAGCCGGGGTGTCAGGGTTTCGTGGTGAGTCCGCTCAACTCGCGCGAAGAGCTTGCGGCGTTTCTGAAGGATGCAAAGAAGACTATCGAGATTTACGATCCGGGCCTGCGCGACCGCGAGATGGTGCGTTTGCTGGACGAGCGGGCGGAAGCGGGTGTGCAGATCCGGGTATTGGGGAAATTCCGCAAAGGCAGCGTCGATATTCCCGCGTATTTCCTGGCGCAACCCCGCCTGCATGCGCGTGTGATTATCCGCGATGGAAAACACGTCTTCATCGGCAGCCAGAGCCTTCGCGCAATCGAACTGGATGGAAGGCGCGAAGTGGGCCTTATTGTCAAGGATAAGGAGATCGCCGAGCGCGTGGCGGCGATTTTCAATGAAGACTGGAAGGCGATGTCGGAGATGCCTGCGGCCGACGGAGAAGCGATCTCGGGAGAGAAACTGGCCCGGAAAGTCGCCAAGGCTTTCACGCGGGATCTTCCGCCGGTGGTCGAAATGGTGGAAACTGTAGCTTCGGAACTGAGCGGCCACAACGTCAACCTTGGTGCCGATGCCGACGGGCTGGAAGAGACGGTTCGGGATGCGGTGAAATCCGCCGTGCGGGATGTAATCGAAGAACTGGCGATGTCGGCTGCGGTAATGAACGGCGGAACTATTTTCCAAACATAGCTTTGACCTTAGCCATGAGGCCCGCCACAAAACCGAGCTTCGGGGACGCGGCATCGTGGAGTTCGATGTGCGCCGCTTCGTCGTCGGGACCTTGTTCGGCTTCGAAGGCCTTTTCGCAGGGTTTTTCTCCGGCCGACCGCACCGCGTTGCCGAGCAGCGTGTATTGTTTGCGGACGCGCACGCCGGCATCGTTTTCAAGACAGACCGAGAATTCTCCGGCTTTGGCGATCGTGGGGAAGAAACCGCGCTCGCGCCGCTGGATGTAGGCCGTTTCGTAACGGTGGTGTTTCAGGCTCCAGGTGAAGACGCGGTAGCCGTCGAAATCGTGGTCTTCGCCGAGTTCGGTTGCGGTCGTCCACAGCCAGATGTCCTTCCTGACCTCGCCGTCGGAGATTTTGCCGATAGAGAAGTACGACGTGATGCGGTGTCCTTCGGCGTATTGCGCGACTTCGTCGGGGATCGACATGTAGACGCGGCTGGTGAGTACCCAGCCGCTTTCGCCGTCCGCCGTGCGGATCAGCGTCCAGTCGTCTTTCGCAACGGGCGGGAGATCGTCCTCGGGAATGCGGGCGCGTTCTTTCGAGAGCGCGACCCAGTCCTGCGGAAGCGCGGGCGCTGCGGGCGGCGGCGGAGGAGGCACCGACGACTTGGATTTCTTGCCCTTCACGGGCTTCTCCGGCTTTGGCTTGGCGGGTACCAGTTCGCGCTTGGGTAGCGGTGTACGCGCATTGATACGATGCGCGATCACATCGAATTTTTCGCCTTCCTTAACCTGCAGGAAACTGGCGGAATAGCGATTGGGCTCCGTGTGGACGTTGAGCGAGTCGAACGTCGTCGCGGAACCCTGCGAGGGCAGACCGGCGGTCTCTTTGGCGAGCGCGCGGAGGCGGTCCATCTGTCCTGTATCGAGCAATTCGCGGTCGTCCGTCCAGCCTTCGGCGCCGTTCTTCGCACGAACTTTGTACCAGCGGCGGCGCTGAGCCAGGATCTCGAGCCTGACGCCATGATGAAGGGTGGCGACGACTTTCGATTTCGGGTCGATTTCACTGCGCAGTTTGAGCGTTGCCGGCCCCGCGTAAGCCTCTCCGATGGCTGATTCGCGATCGGGCGCGGAACCGCATCCGGCGAGGAGAAACGCCGCAAGCGCAGTCCAGAATATAAGAGGGCGAGGCATGAAGGGAGACGCTGAGCGCGCGCCACTCTGTTGCCAGCTTAACCTAAAGCGGACGCCGGCGTCAGCCCGCGGCCGAAGTCTTTGTTCCGTCCAGAACTTCCGCCACGCGGCGCTCCAGTTGTTCCATAGTGAAAGGTTTGCTCAGGAGTGAGTAGCCTTTCTCGACGACATAGCGCTGAACCACCTGAGTTCCGTCGTACCCCGACATGAAAAGCACCTTGAGGTCCGGTTTGAGGGCAGCGATCTGATCGGCAATCATCGGTCCGCTCATTCCGGGCGCCACTACGTCGGTGAGCAGCAGATCGATCCCCGGATGGTTATTGTACAGGCGCACCGCGTTCTCGCCGCTATCCGCAGTCAACACCCGATACCCGTTGCGCGTCAGCATAGCAGTGACCAGCTTTCTGATCTCGGGTTCGTCGTCGACTACAAGAATTGTTTTCGGTTGCGTCTGAGACATGTTACGACAATCTTCGCGCGAAACGGGGGTGTGTCATCGCTGAGGTTTCATTTTTCTTTTGCATTTATGTACGGATTTTTACCCAAGGTTGTACGAATTCCAACGGCTGGCTGTCACCCGGACAGATGGCCGACTTCTGGTACTCTGAAGGTGCTTTCAGCGTCAGCGGGTTCGGCACCCACGACAACACCGGAGGAATGCACGCTCCGCGCCCGGCGGAAGCCAGGCGGCGGGGCCGAAGCCCCGACCCTACAAATGAGCACGTTTCCATCTCCGCTCTTGCCCGCCGGCGCGGGCTCGGCACTATTGCGAAAACTTTACTTCTGTACGGTGGTTGCCTGCGCGTGCGCTGTTTCGGTCCACGCCGCGGAACTGATCGGGGTGGTGGTCGATCCCTCAGGGATGCCCATTGTGGGTGCGCAGGTCGCGGTGTTCACGCAGACCGGCATCGTCACGCGGCAGATCACCAACGAAAAAGGCGCATTCGACATCTACGTTTCGCCGCTTTACGACACCGCTCTGCTCAGAGTGACGGCGGCGGGTTTCACAACGGCCACAGTGGGAATGGGCGCATCGCAGATTCAGCTGAAGTATGCGGCGCAGGCGGATTCGGTGCGGGCAATGGGATCGGCTGTCGATTCGCCGTCGAGCCTGCAGGGTTCGGGCGTGAGCACGGTGACCAGCCTCGATCTGCGTGAGCGCAATGAGGCGCAGGCTTTCGATTTGCTGCGGGAACTGCCCGGAGTGTTGTTGGCGCAGGCCGGACCGCGTGGCGCAGTTACCGGCATGTACGTGCGGGGTGACGACCCGAAGAACAACCTGATCACGCTGAACGGCATTCCGGTGAACAGCTTCTCTGGCGGCGGGCTCTTCAATTTCGCTTACCTGCCTGCGGATCTGATCGAAGAGGTCGATCTGGTGCGGGGACCGCAATCGGGCGTGTATGGGTCGTATGCGGCGGGAAGCGCGGTAAATTTCCAGACGCGTACTCCGTCGGATGGCGCGGCGTTCGATGCCGTGGCGGAAGGCGGGACGCACGAGGAGAACCGCGAGGCGCTGGGCGGATCGGGCATGCCGTTCCGCGACCTCGGTATCGCGGGGTCGTTGTCTCATCTGGAAAGCAACGGCGGGGCTCCGAACAAGGATTATCGGAACGACGACGGGTTTCTCTCGACATCGTATCGATGGCGCACACAGAATCTTTTTGCCTTCGGGAATTTCGACTGGAACGAGTTTGGCGGCGGTCCCGATGCGACGATGCGTGAGAAGAACAACGTCTCCACATACGGGCTCCACTGGCAGGACGGGATTACCGACAATCTGCGCGCAGACGTTTTTGCCGGCTGGTTTCAGGACGACAGCCTTGTGGACAAGGATACGCGCGCGAATGGCGATGGTCGCCTGACTTACGCGGTGAATAAATATTGGTCGATGGCGGGCGGGTATGACTTCAGCCATGAGGAGACGCGGGACACACTGGTCCTGAACACGGCCGGCAATACCTTCCTGCTGCGGCGCGACGACGGCGGCGCGTATTGGGAGAACCGGGTCACGATCGCTAAGTTCTATCTGAATGCGTCGGTGCGCGAAGAGATTTATCAAACTGCGGTTACCGACCGCACAGACACGCGACTCGATCTCAAACTGGCGGGCGCTTATTCGATCGACAAGAACACGCGGCTGCATGCGTCATATGGGACAGGCATACGGCCTCCGGGCGGCATGGATCTTGCCTTTACCAACAATCCGGCACTGAAGCCCGAGCGCACGCAGGGCTACGATATCGGCGTGACCGAACGGTTTCTGAGCGACCGGTTGTCGCTCGACGCGACGTGGTTTCGCAATCGATATAAAGACATGATTGTGGACCTCGGCGGTTTGCCGGTGACGCTGTCGCCTTACTCCACGGATAATCTCGGGAGCGCACTGGCGAAGGGTGTGGAGGCGAGCGCGCGGTTCCGTCCGCTGACGTGGATCTCGCTGACGGGCAACTATACGTGGCTGGAGACGGAGGCGCTGGCGCTCGATGGCGGGCCGGGTCTGATCCAGCAGTATTTCTATCTGGGGCAACCGTTGCTGGGGCGGCCGAAACAATCGGGCTCGGCGGTGGCGACGTTCCATTATGGAAGGCTGGACACGAATCTGGTGGGCTATTTCCGGGGGCATTCGCTCGATGCGGATCCGAACGGCGCGACCGACGGGCTGTTCCGGAATCATGGATATCAGAACCTGGGGATCAACGTGAATTTCCGGGTGAAAGGGAATATTACGGTGTACGGCAATCTGCGGAATGCATTGGACGAGCGGTATGAAGAGGTTTATGTGTATCCCAATCCGCTGCTGAATTTCGTGGCCGGTGTGAAGTGGAACCTGGCGCGGGCGCGATAGCGATGAGCGAAAAATTCGACAGTCCGCGGCTGGCAATCAATCGGGTGTATACGCGGCGAGGCGATGCGGGGCAAACGAGTCTGGTGGGCGGGCAGCGCGTTGCGAAGGACGATATCCGGATCGAGGCGTTTGGCACGACCGACGAATTGAACAGCTTTGTGGGCGTGGCACGCGAGACGGCGCGGGAACTGGGCACGCCGGTGGCGGAACTGGGGTCGATTCTCGTGCGGGTGCAGCATGAGTTGTTCAACGCGGGGTCGATTCTGGCAACGCTGCCGGAAGATGTGCATCCGAAACAGGCGCGCATTACGGGAGCTGAGGCGGAGCAACTGGAGCGGGAGATGGACCGGATGAACGAGGGATTGCCATCGTTACGATCCTTCGTGCTGCCGGGTGGGTGTCGGATGAACGCCGAGTTGCACGTGTGCCGGACCGTCTGCCGACGGGCAGAGAGGATCTGCGTGACGATGGGCGCGCTGGCGGACCCGGAAGTCGTGCGCTATCTCAACCGGCTGAGCGACGCATTCTTCGTCTGGAGCCGATGGGCGAGTTGGCGGCTGGGAATTCCGGAGACGCTTTGGGAGCCGAACGAGGCGGCGGCAGCGCGGGAATAAGACTTGCGGCTCGCACCGCCGTCCCCGTTTTATGAGTTCTTGACGGTCCTAGACGCGGCGGCCGACGTGCATGACCAGGCTGATGACAAAGCCGATCAGGAACAGCAGGAAGAGTATCTTGCCGATGGCGGCAGCGGCCGAGGCCGCGATTCCGAAGCCGAAGATCGCGGCGATGATCGCGATCACCAGAAACATGAAAGCCCAGTAGAGCATGTGTGTAACTTCCTTCCGACGTGCGCGCCGACAACGGACGCGCGGTAGGCCATACAATTAGCAATCCAAGTGCCACGGCGCTATAATCGGGGCCATGAGTAGTCTGTTGAGGAATGTCGCTATCGCTGCCGGCGCGGGCATAGTGGTCGGCCTGTGCGCGACGACGACCGCGCGGCGGGTATCGCAAAAGGAACCGGAAGTTCCCGCAACAGAGGATTTTTTACGCATCGAACCGCTGCTGGACCGGCTGGAGCGGATCGAGACGCGGCTGGAGACGGCCGAGGTTCATCGCGGAGCGACCACGCAGGCACACCCGTTGGCGGCTGAACTGACGCATCGGATCGAAGAGCAGGAGACGGAACTGCAGGCCTTGCGGTCCCGGCTGGAAGAGACGGAACGGCGGGCTGCAGCAGCGATTGAGGCGGTGGAGAGCCGGATGCGGCACATGCGGCAGGAGCTTCCGTCGCTGGTGGAATCGAGCGTGGCGACGCAGCTGGGTGAGTTCGAATCGCGGATCGAGTCGCAGGTGGAACTGAAGGTGGCGGAACGGATCGGAGCACTGGAGCGGACGCTGGCGGACCAGTCGGCGTCGATCGGGGCGCTGCGGGACCGGGCGGTGGATACGGACGCGAATCTGCAGCGGCTGATTGCCGCGGTGGAGCGGCTGTGCGAGAAGGCGCCGCAGAGTTCGGCGACGGTGCTGCCGTTTGAGGCGCAGTTGAGGGAAGCAGCGGAGCGCGAGCCTGCGGTTGAGCCTCGGGTGCGCGTGATTAAAGAGAATGAGCCGGAGGCGCGGCGGCGATTCCCGCTGGCGCGGACGTTTGCGTTTCTGCTGGCGATTTTGCTGCCGAGACTGCACCGGTAGAGAGACGTTTCGGGCGCGGCGGTTGGCCTGCGAAGCATTTTAGAAACAGATTATATTATTGGCGTTCCCGAACGGGGCAGGTCGGGACCCTGGGCAGTAACTTCAGATTCTCCTTCGCCACCGCTACCATCTCCGCGCGGTCGCCAGGTTGCTGGTACACCACCGAGTAGGGAAAACGATCTGACCCGGAGATCCCTGGCTTGCAGCAGTCTGCGGAAAAGTAATTCGGCAGGCCGAAGGCCTACTCCACAAGCTTGTGAACTGTTGGGTCTTCGTTGTGAAGCAGGCGTTTTCGCCTGCATTTCTCTGGAATAAGCGATTTTTCCGCAGCCTGCCAACTAAAGCTTCACGGCTTTGAAGCCACCCCTGGAGCGGTCGTACAGCCAGATCGCGCCGAAGACCACCAGAAGCACCGCCGGCAGGATGGCGACGGCACGGAACGATGCCTGCGCAGCCTGTCCCAGGATGTCGTTCAGCTTCTCACCCGAGAGCGCCTGGAAGGCCGCGTCCCCACCGGCGAGTTCGATCTTCTTCGTGTCGTAGATCTTACCCATGGCGGGCAGAACGAAGTTGATCGAGAGCGTGCCCGCTGTCCCCATCAGGCCCATCAGCAGAGCGCCGCCGCGCGGAAAACGCTCGGACGAAGTGGCCAGCATGGTGGGCCACATGAAGCAGACGCCGCAGCCCCAGACCGTGGCGGCAAGGATGCCCATCACCGGAGAGTTGGCGATGCTGAGCGCGAGCAGGCCGAGCGACGCAAGCAGACACGAAACCCAGAGCAGTCCGATGGCGGAGAGCTTGTGCGCAAGCGGCCCGGCGAAGTGTCGGGCCACGAACATAATGCCGCTCACATAAACCAGCAGCAGGATTCCCTGCATGTGAACCGTGCGGGTGAGAGCGAGATCGACCCATTGTCCGGGTGCGAGTTCGGACGCGGCGGTCAGGAACATCGAACAGAACAGCACGAGGAACATGGGCTTCAGCAGTTCCTTAAACATGCCGCCCATGGAGACGCCTGAGGCCACACGTTCGGTGGGCGGGAACTTCATTCCGATGCAAAGGACGACAACGAGAGCGGCGGGAATCAGAATGAGGGCAAGTTTGATTTTCCAGTCGATGCCGATCTGACTCAGCCCATAGCCCAGCAGTCCGCCAATGATCAGACCTCCGGGCCACCAGGCATGGAGGGCGTTCAGTTTTGCCGTTTTTTCGTTAGGATAAAGCGTGGCTGTGAGGGGGTTGACGACGGTTTCGACGAGTCCCCAGCCGATGCCGGTGATGACCGCGCCCAGCCAGATCACGTTGTAGATGCCGGCGCCGCTCGCAAGGCTTGACGCAAACAGAATCGTAAGAGTACCTGCGATGAAGCACACACCGGAAAGTGGCAGGAGGATGGCCGCACCGATGAAGTCGAGCAGCGGGCTGCCGATCGCGATGGTGAATGCGAAGCCGAGAAACGGAACGCCGAGAACCGCGCCGATCATTTCCGCCGAGTGGGCTTTATCGATGGGGTCGAAGAAGATGTGCTGCAGGTCGCTCGCAACATCGGCTCGCAGAGACGCGGCGACTCCAGCGGTTACCAGGGCTAATACGCTGACGAGAAAAATGCGGGTTTTATTGTAGGCCGCGTGGCGGTCCACCGGGACCGTTGCAGATGCGCTCATATCCTGACGAGCATATCGCATGGCGTTCAGCGATGGCTGTGGTTGAGCAACTGCACGGTAGGGAAGCCCTCGACAACTGTCAGAAGATTTACAGCGGCGTGGTCCTGAGCGAGCCGGAACAGGCAGTTGTCGGGTATCTGCAGAGCCCATGCGATCAGGATGCGGATCACTCCCGCGTGGCTGACAATGGCGACTGTCTGGCCCTTGTGTTCGCGCTGGATAGTTTCGAATGCAGTGAGAACGCGGGCGCGCATTTCGTGGAAGCTCTCACCGTCGGGAAACAGGATTTCTGTGGGCGCGTCCATCCACCTCCGGTACAGGTCTGGATAGCGGGCCGCAATTTCGTCGTAGGGGAGGCCTTCGAGTTCGCCGAAGTTCATTTCGCAAAGAGCTGGAGTTACGTGAATCGGGCGCACTTCAGCTGCCAGGATGCGGGCACTTTCCGTGGCGCGAGACAGGGAGCTTGTGTAGATGGCAGCGATGGGTTCATCGGCAAGGTAGGCTGCTGTGTGAGCCATCTGGGCGCGGCCTGCTTCAGAGAGCGCGAAGTCGAGGGAACCGTAGCATCGGTTGCGCGCGTCTTCGATGAGCGCTCCGTGCCGGATCAGCCAGAAGCGTGTCATTGAGGGTATTGCGTCCAGAGAAACGTGAGCAATGCGACGCATTCGGCGAGTTGCAGGTTCGCGCCGAGCGTGTCCCCGGTGATGCCCCCGATGCGGCGGCGGCAGTAGAGGCCGAAAATCGCCGTGACCGCGATTACAGCGGCGGCGGCGAAGGTGGCGCGTAGCGATTTTGTAACAATTTGAGCGATCAGCAGCGAGATCAGGATTGGCACCGAACCCCAGAATAGCGACTGCTTCCCCATGCCCTGGATTACGGATGCCGAGGGGCGCGCGTAGGGCAAAGTCGCGGTGAGCGGAAGCATGGACCAGCGCCCGAGGGCGGGCGTGAGAATAAGGGCGGGCAGCCAGTTGTTGCTCGTGAGCAGAGCGGCGTAGGCGGTGACTTTGAAGGCTACGAGCGCGACGAGCGCAAGGCCGCCGTAGCTTCCGATGGCATGATCGCGCATGATGTGCAGAACGTCGTCGGGCGACTTGCCGCCACCGAAGCCGTCGGCAGTATCGGCGAGCCCATCTAAGTGCAGCGCGCCGGTGAGGAGCGCGTCGAGGATGACGAGCAGCACGGCGACAACGGCCAGCGGCAGGTGGGACTTCAGAAGCGCGGCTGCGAGTGCGTAGAGTGCGCCGAGGAGGAGTCCGATGACGGGGAACCAGGCGGAAGAGCGCGCGACATCCGCGGTGTCGAAGGCGGTGCTCTTTCCGGCGGGAATCCGGGTCAGGAAGGCGACTCCGGCGAGGAACAATTTCACTTATTGGAGACCCCTGCGGATGCGAAGGTGGCCATTCCGGTGAAGGCTGCGATGGAGGCCTGGACGAGTTTCATAGCAAGCGCGGCCCCGGTGCCTTCGCCGAGACGCATGCCCAGATCGAGCAGGGGCTGCTGGTTCAGGATTGCGAGGAAGTGCGCGTGACCGGGTTCGGCGGAGCGGTGCGATGCGAAGACGTATCCGCACGCCGGCGGGCTGATGCGCGCGGCGAGCGCGGCGGCTGCGGAGGCGATGAACCCGTCGGTCAGGACGGGAATGCGGCGGGCGGCGGCCCCAAGGCAGAAGCCGCACATACCGGCGATTTCGAGGCCGCCCAAGGTGCGCAGGATACCGAGCGGGGTTGTCAGGTGTTCGGCGTGGAGCGCGAGCGCGCGGTCGATGGCGGAGCGTTTGCGGGCCATGCAGGCATCGTCGGCGGCGGCTCCGGATCCGACGACGGTTGCGGTGGGCTGGCCGGTGAGCGCGGCGGCGATGGCGCTCGCGGAAGTGGTGTTGCCAATTCCCATTTCGCCGAAGCCGAGAAGATCGCAGCCGTCGTTGGCGGCTTCGTCGGCGAGTTCGATGCCAGCTTCGAGCGCGGCGTTCATTTCGGCTTCGGTCATGGCCGGACCTTCGCAGAAGTTGCGTGTGCCCTCGGCTACGCGGCGCGAGACCAGATTTTCGGAAGGAGGGAGCGGCGAGGCTACGCCGATATCCACCACCTTGAGTTCAATGCCGCCGGCGCGGGCGAAGGCGTTGATGGCCGCGCCGCCGTGGAGGAAGTTCAGAACCATCTGCGCTGTGACGGCTTGCGGATAAGCGCTGACGCCTTCGGCGCAAACACCATGATCGGCTGCGAAGAGGACGATGCGGGGATGGCTTGCGGTCAGATCGAATGTTCCACGGATGGCGGCGCAGCGGTTGGCGATTTCTTCGAGGCGTCCGAGACTGCCGGGTGGCTTGGTCAGTTCGAGTTGGCGCGCGGCGGCCTTGTCGATCCAGCGGGGATCGACGGATCGGATTTCAGGTAAGTTCATGGCAATCTCAATTCTGCGATGAGGGCTGCGGTGAGGCGTTGATTTTCTTCGCCGGTGCGTACGGCGACGCGGATGTAGCGGCCTTGCGCGAGGCCTTCATAGGAGTCGCAGTTGCGGATCAGGATTCGGTGGTTTGCGATCAAGCGCGCGCGGAGGTTTGCGGACGTTGGCATGTCTGGGCCGAGTTCGAGGAGCAGGTAATTGGCGGCGGAGGGGAAGACTTTCAGAGCGAGGCTGGTGAGTTCGCGGGTGAGTTGTTCGCGTTGTTCTGTGTTGTCGCGAAGTGTGGCCTGCGCATATTCGGTGTCTGCGATTGCTTCAGTGAGCGCGTCAAGCGCAAGTTGCGTAACGGGCCATGTGGGCAGTGAGGATTGAATACGCCGGATCATCTCGGGATGTGCGACGGCATAACCAACCCGAAGTGCGGGGCAACCGTAGAATTTCGTCAGCGACCTCAGGACGATGAGATTGCGACGATGGGCGGCATCGCGGACCAGGCTTGCGTACGGCGCGTAATCGATGAAGGCTTCATCCAGGATCAGCGGCACGCCGGTGTTAAGAACGCGGTGCAGTTCGCTCTGTTCGAGCAGCGCGCCCGACGGGTTGTGCGGGCTGTTGAGCAGGATGGCCTCAGCTTTGAGGAGGTCGGCGGGTTTGCCGAACGGAAACGGGATAAATTCGATTTGGTTCTGTTCGCAGACGCGGCGGTATTCGCTGAACGCCGGAACGGGTACGAGCAGAGTGCGAGGTTGAAGGCAGCGCAGAATCGGCGAGAGCAGCGCTTCCGCGCCGGGTCCTATGACGATGGCCTCGACGTGGACTTTTAGATATCGGCTCAGCGCGCCACGCAGATGACGCGCTGAGGGGTCGGGATAGGCGGCGAGGAGACGAGGATCGGAGGCATTGCGCATCAGGCGTTCACGCGCCCTGGGTGGCAAGCCGCGCGGGTTGATGTTGGCGCTGAAATCGAGCAGATCCGACGGCGCGATGCCAAGGTCCTCACCGATCTGCCAGATGTCGCCACCGTGGACGGTCATGCGCGACGCCTCACAGCTAAGACGAGAAGTGCCGCACCCAAGGCGAGGCCCGAAACAATGGCTACGAGCGAAAGCGCGGCACGGGCGTCGCGCACAGTTGCGGGCCTGCCTTCCGCGTGAAGCAGCGGCGCGTGGTGGGCTACGCCGTCGTACGCGTTCATGCCGCCGAGTCGCACGGCCAGCGCCCCGGCCATGGCCGCTTCGCTTTGTCCAGCGTTCGGACTTGCGTGCTTGTCGCCGTCGCGTCGCCAGATCTCTAATGCCCCGCGTCCGCCGACGGCCACGATGCCCAGGGCTGTGAGGCGCGCGGGAATGAAATTCGCGGCATCGTCCAGGCGTGCGGCGAAGCGTCCGAAGTAGCGGTAAGGCGGCTCGGGGTGGCCGATCATCGAATCGAGCGTGTTGATGGCTTTGTAAGCCATTGCATAGGGAACGCCTCCGACGGCAAGCCAGAACAGCGGCGCGACAATGCCATCGCAGGCGCTTTCGGCCAGCGTTTCGATGACGGCGCGTGAGATTTCGGATGCGTCGAGATGCGCGGTGTCGCGGCCCACGATGCGCGCGACGCGGCGGCGCGCAAGCGGGAGGTCGTCGGCCTCAAGCGCGCGAATGACGGCGCGGGCTTCGTCAAGCAGTGAGCGCGTAGCGAGTGCGGTCCAGGCGAGCAGTATCCGCCATGCGGGATGCTTCGGACGGCCCAGCGCCCACGCGATCGACACGACCGAACCGGTGAGTGCTGCGCCTGCGAAGAGTTCTGTTGCGGGTCCGTTGCCCAGGCGGCGAAAGCCGCGCTCTCCGACCTGTATCAACTGCCCAAAAAGTCTGACAGGATGCGGGAACCATTCGGGATCGCCGAGCAGCAGATCGAGCCCGTAGGCCGCGGCAAGTTGCGGCGCGGTCATAGGCTGGCCCAGCCGCGAATCAGCGGCATATCGAGCGATTCGCGCAGGTGGCGGGCCCAGCGATCGATACGCGCCTCACGCTGCGCCGTCACGCACACGAAGTCATTCGCGGGAGCAAGTCCGCAGGACTCACGAGCGGTGCGCAGGAAAGCATGGCGGTATTCGTCGGCATCGAATAGCCCGTGGATGTAGGTGCCCCAGACGCGCTCGTCGGAGAACACGGGGCTGTTCATCGGTGTGCCGTCGTTTGCGAAGGTCTCGCCCATGTGAATCTCATAGCCGCCTGCCGTGCGGCGCACTGTCTTCTCCGCGCGCATGATGGTACGCACGGGAAGACGCCCCAGGCCCGGCATCGAACGGGCAATGCCCGCACTCTCCACGCCTTCGGGGTCTTCAATCGAAGCACCCAGCATTTGAAAGCCGCCGCAGATGCCGATCAGCGCACCCTGATACGCGGCAAGGGCGCCATCGAAACCGCGATCGCGCAGCCATTGAAGATCGTCGAGAGTCTGCTTCGTGCCGGGCAGGATGAGGACATCCGCGAGCGCCACATCAGCGGGGTCTTCGAGGAATGCGAGCGCCACCGAAGGTTCCGCACCGAAGGCATCGAAGTCCGTGAAGTTTGCCATGTGCGGCAGGGCAACGACGCCGATGTGGAGACGGTCATCTCGTTCGTGGTTCCAGACACGCTTCGGCGTGCGGCGGTCTTCCATCGCGACGCTGTCTTCTTCTTCGAGGCCCAGATCCTTCAGGAACGGAACCACGCCCGCGCACGGAATTCCCAAGCGCTGTTCCATCATTTCGACGCCGGGGCGCAGCAGCGAAATATCGCCGCGAAATTTGTTGATGACGAAGCCTTTGATGCGGACGCGGTCTTCGGGCTCAAGCAGTTCAATGGTGCCCAGCAGTGATGCGAAAACGCCGCCGCGATCGATATCGCCGACAAGCAGGCAAGCCGCATCGGCGGCGTGCGCCATCCGCATGTTGACGATGTCGTGCCTGCGCAGGTTAATCTCGGCGGGCGAACCCGCGCCTTCGAGCAGAATAAGATCGTATTCCGCGGCGAGTCTGGCGTAGCTTTCGAGCACGACGGGAAACAGATCTTCCACGCGCCGCAGATGATAGTCGGACGCAGTCACCTGACCCCACACGCGTCCCAGCAAAACGATCTGCGAAGACATGTCGGACGAAGGCTTGATGAGGATGGGATTCATCTCGGCACAAGGTGTGGCGCGGCAGGCTTCGGCCTGCAATGCCTGAGCGCGCCCGATCTCGCGGCCATCGGGCGTGGCTGCGGAGTTGAGCGACATGTTCTGCGATTTGAACGGCGCGACGGAGATGCCGTCGTTCGAGAAGATGCGGCCCAGGCCTGCGGTCAACAGGGACTTGCCGACGTGTGAGGCAGTCCCGAGCACCATAAGTGCGCGGGTGCTCATTCGCGATTGCCCCAGCGATCGAAGTGAGTCACGCTCGCCAGCGTGCCCCGCGTTTCCCAGCCTTTCTCTTCGAGATCCGGCTGTGGACGAAACTCGGCCACATAACCGATGCAGAGATACGCAACCAGCGTGAGAGCGGGCGGGATGCCCAAGGTGGCTTTGAGCTGATCGAGATCGACGATGCTGACCCAGCCAACGCCCAGCGATTCAGCGCGCGCCGCGAGCCAAAGATTCTGCACCGCGCAAACCGTGGAATAGAGGGCGACGGAGGAATCGGTCTGGCGCCCCAAGCCACTGCCTTTGGGCCGCTCGGGATCGCACGTCACGCAGAGATTCACGGGCGCATCAAGAATGCCCGCGAGTTTGAGGCCGTCGTAGATCTTGCGCCGCTCTCCGTCATAGGCTGCCGCAGCGCGTTGATTCGCGAGTTCGAAATTGCGATGCACGGCTTTGCGAACGTCGATATTGCGAATTACCAGAAAATCCCAAGGCTGCATGAAGCCGACGGAAGGCGCATGATGCGCGGCATCGAGAACGCGGCCCAGCACGTCATCGGGAATGGGGTCCGGGAGGAAATGCGCGCGCACGTCGCGGCGTTCGTAGATGGCGCGATAGACGGCGCGGCGCTCGGCGTCGGTGAAGTCGTGGTTTACCATGCCCTCGACCAGCGCGGTCCCGCTTTGTCTTCGGTGCGCAGCGCGGAATTCACGCCGCGGCGCGCTTCCACCAATCGGCCGAAGAGCCAGAGTACATCGGAGAGCCGGTTGATATACGCGAGGATGTTCGGGTTCTGGATGATGCCGGCTTCGACGAGCGACGTTGCAAGGCGCTCGGCACGGCGGCAGATGGTTCGGGCGACATCGAGCGCGGCCGCGTCGGGTGCGCCGCCGGGCAGCGACCAGTCGGCAAGTACGCCCGGCTCCGCTTCGATGCGGTGAACTTCGGCTTCCAGCTCATCCACCATGGCAACGGTAATCTCCGGCGGAGTTTTCTTTGATTCGGGCGGCGTCGCGATGGCCGATCCGACCTTGTACAACTCTCGCTGAATTCGTTCGACGCGCGCAGCCACATCGGCATCGCCGCAGATGGATCGGGCGAAACCCATCTGAGAAATCAATTCGTCGATGGTGCCGTAGCACTCGACACGCGGATGGGTCTTCGAGACCCGGATGCCGCCCGCAAGGCCAGTCTGGCCGCCGTCACCGCGTTTCGTAGCAATACTCATGGAATTCCCGCTCCTTTTTCGTAATTTCTTCGCATTCAATAAGTATCGATGCGAAACCTTCATCCGGATGGAC
>Ga0302278_10001328_pt1 | contig 30890 bp, 34 predicted proteins | sample III_Bog_N3_2_FD_194543 | JGI IMG/M metagenome (GOLD analysis project Ga0302278, IMG submission 194543) | Peat permafrost microbial communities from Stordalen Mire near Abisko, Sweden - III_Bog_N3_2 | ecosystem: Environmental > Terrestrial > Soil > Wetlands > Peat | place: Sweden: Abisko... | reverse complement strand
ACGAACTGAGCCCTGATCTCTGATCCCTGACCTCTGCGAACGGAGAGAGCAATGCCGAGTTTGAATATTCATCGTAACGATACGGTCAAGGTGCTGTCCGGTACTGACCGCGGCAAGACGGGCCGCGTGCTGCGCGTGTTCCCCGACAAGGGCACCGTGCTCGTCGAGCACGTGCGCGTCGTCAAGAAGACGGTTTCGAGCAAGCAGGGGCAGCGGACCAAGGGCGGCATCGCGGAGCAGGAATCCCCCATCAATGTGTCGAACGTCATGCTGGTCTGCCCCAACTGCGGACCTTCGCGCGTTGGCCACAAGGTGGAAGGCAACAGCCGGGTGCGCATCTGCAAGAAGTGCGGCCATGCGCTGCCGACGAAGAAGTAGCGATCAGTGATCAGGTTTCAGTGATCAGAAGTAAATGCAGTGGGAATGAAACAAGTAGATGGTGGCAGCAAGAATCGGTTCACCGACCACTCAAACTGATTTCCTTCCGAAACGGTACACGGCTGTAGAGCCAACCCGAGAACCGGAAGAAAGAGAGTAAAGGATATGGCAGCACGATTGAAAGAGAAGTATCACGGCGAGATCAAGCAGGCTCTGCAAAAGGAGCTTGGTCTCGAGAACGCGATGGCGGTGCCGCGGCTGGAAAAGATTGTCATCAATATGGGTCTCGGCGAGGCCACGGGAAACACCAAGCTGCTCGATCCTCTGGTGTCCGACCTGGCCCAGATCACCGGTCAGAAGCCGGTGACCACCAAGGCCAAAAAGTCGATTGCAGCGTTCAAGGTGCGTGCCGGCATGTCGATTGGCGCCATGGTTACGTTGCGCAATGAGAAGGCCTACGAGTTTCTCGATCGCCTGATCTCGACAGCGCTGCCCCGCGTGCGCGACTTCCGCGGTGTTTCGTCGAAGAGCTTCGACGGCCGCGGCAATTACACGCTCGGCCTGCGCGATCAGCTTATCTTCCCTGAAATCGACTACTCCAAGGTGGAGAAGATGAAGGGTATGAATATCACGATTGTTACCACGGCGAAAGACGACAACGGGGCGCGTGCGCTGCTGAAGCACTTCGGCCTGCCGTTCCGCCAGGGGGCGTAAGAACAGGGATCAGGTATCAGTGGTCAGTTTTATCCGTGCCGCGATCTGCACAGCGGGCCGGTCGAAATAAGAGACGAAGAAGCAGCAAGAAAACTGACCACTGATCACTAACCACTGCTTTTGAGGGATTTATGGCAACTACTGCAAAACGAGTAAAAGACGCGCGGAAGCCGAAGTTCAGCAGCCGCAAGCACAACCGCTGCCAGCTGTGCGGGCGCCCGCGAGGGTTCCTGCGCAAGTTTGGAATCTGCCGCTTGTGCTTCCGGGCACTGGCCCTCAAGGGAGAAATCCCCGGCGTCGTCAAGTCGAGCTGGTAAGAACGGCAGTGATTAGTGATTAGTGGTCAGTGATCAGTTTGTTCGTACTGAAGCTGACCGCTGAGGCGAAGTTTCAAGGTTCTTCTAATCACTAACCACTAATCACTGATCACTGATCACTGTAGTAAGCATTTCCGCGGGTTCTCCTTCGAGAAGGAGGAGCGAACGGGGAATGAAGGAGAAGGAATGAGTCTGACCGACCCAGTAGCAGATTTTCTGGCACGCATCCGCAATGCAATCCGGGCGCGCCATCAGAAGCTGGATGTTCCCGCTTCGAAGTTGAAGACCGAAATCGCCCGCATCCTCAAAGAAGAGGGCTACATTTCGAACTACAAGACCCAGGAAGAAGAAGGCAAGCTGGTGCTCCGCGTGTACCTGAAGTACGGCGCAACTGAAGCTGCCATCCGCGACCTGGCCCGCATCTCGCGTCCCGGCTGCCGTGTTTACATTGGCCGCGACGAGATCAAGCGCGTCCAGGGTGGTCTCGGCATCTCCATCATGACTACCCCGAAGGGCGTCATGACTGGCCGCCAGGCACGCCGCGAAGGCGTAGGCGGCGAACTGCTTTGCGAAGTGTGGTAACGCCAGGGAACAGGGATCAGGTTTCAGGGATCAGTGACAAACTGCCCGCTGAACAAGAGTCGTGACCCCTGATCGCTGACACTTGACACCGGTTTTACCGGCTGCAGTGGAACGGTGGCGCGTTGGAACTGATCACTGAAAACTGATCACTGACAACGGCTCTTCGGGACTCGCAAGCCAACTAGAAGGATTGATTCGATGTCGCGTATTGGAAAGAAACTGATCCCGCTGCCGGCGGGCGTGAAGTATCAGGTCGAGGGCAACACTGTCCTGGTCGAAGGGCCAAAGGGCAAGGTTTCCGCGCTCATTGCGAAGGGCATTTCGCTCGAGACCAAAGATGGCCAGCTGCACGTGAACCGCGAAAGCGATAAGTTTGCCGCGGTACACGGTCTGACCCGCGCACTTGTCTTCAACGCGGTGCAGGGCGTGACCGCGGGTTGGAAGAAAGACCTCGACATCGTCGGCATCGGCTACCGCGCAGAGCTGAAGGGGAAGGGAATGGTGGTGTTCACGCTGGGGTATTCGCATCCCATCGAGTTCCCGCTGCCCACCGGCATTGAAGTCGCGGTCGATCCCAAGCAGACGCACTTGACCGTCTCCGGCATCGATCGCCAGAAGGTAGGCCAGGTGGCCGCCGACATGCGCTCGCTGCGCAAGCCCGATCCATACAAGAACAAGGGCGTGCGCTACAGCGACGAGAAGTTGAAGAAGAAGGCCGGCAAGACGGGCGCGAAGTAACAAAGGCAGGGATCAGGTTTCAGGGATCAGTTGAAGCAGCTATAGCCGACTCGAAAAACTGACCGCTGAAACCTGATCCCTGAGACCTAAATCCACCGAACGGCGCCGCAGGGCGGTTCCGCTGATAGGAATGAGACGACCATGATTACGCAGACCAAGAGAAACGCAATCCGGCAACGCATCCACGACCGCATCCGGCGCAAGCTGGCCGGGACCGCGGAGCGGCCTCGCCTCAATGTTTACCGCTCGCTGAACAACATCTATGCGCAGGTGATCGACGACGCTTCCGGCATCACGCTGGTTTCCGCATCGACCATCAAGTCGAAGACCGGTGGCAATGTCGCTGCGGCAAAAGAGATCGGCAAGACGGTGGCTGAACTGGCCGTGCAAAAGGGCATCAAGAAGGTGGTCTTCGATCGCGGCGGCTACCTCTATCACGGGCGCATCAAAGCGCTGGCCGATGCGGCCCGCGAAGCCGGCTTGGAATTCTAAACGCAGTGACCAGTTGTCAGGGATCAGTTTTTTCCGTACTGATTTGGACTGACGAGGGAACACTGAGAAGTTGACGAATAGGAACGGGGACCAGGGAATAGTTGAACAGGTGGTAAGCCGCACGACGAAACTGACCACTGACAACTGATCACTGACCACTGGAAAACGAGAAAACAATGACAATGTTGAAAAAGAAACTCGATGCCAACCAGTACAACCTGAAAGATCAGGTGGTGGCCATCAACCGCGTCACGAAGGTCGTCAAAGGCGGCAAAAACATGTCGTTCGCCGCGCTCGTCGTGGTGGGCGATTCCGCCTCCGGCGTGGTCGGGTACGGTTCCGGCAAGGCCAAGGAAGTTCCCCAGGCGATTCGCAAGGGGATTGAAGCCGCCAAGAAGAATTTGGTGCGCATCAACCTGACCGCCACCACGATCCCGCACCTCGTGCTGGGCCGCTTCGGTTCCGGCCAGGTTCTGCTGAAGCCGGCTCCGGAAGGAACGGGCGTCATCGCAGGCGGCGCTGTGCGTGCGGTCATGACCTCCGCGGGTGTGCAGAACGTGCTTACCAAGAGCCTGGGCTCGCCCAATCCGCACAACGTGATCAAGGCGACCTTCGACGCATTGGTCCAGCTGCGCGACAAGAACGACGTCGCCAACGCGCGCGGCAAATCCGTAGAGGAGCTCTAGTCATGGCTGAAACGAAGATGATTCGCATTCAGTATTACCGGTCCAAGAACTCCACGCCTGCCAAGCACAAGGCTGTGGTCAAGGGGCTTGGGTTCACGCGTCTCAACCAGGTCGTCGAGCGCGTCGATACCGAATCCACCCGGGGCATGGTCAAGGCCATTCCGCACCTGGTCAGGATTCTGGAAAGCTAGTAATCAGTTGTCAGCGATAAGTGTTCAGTATCACCGCTTGATAAGAGCCAACTGACCACTGAGAACTGATCACTGAACACTGTATTTACGCGAGTCGGCGAAGCTCAACTTCTCTGGCGCTACAGCGAGGAAATCATGGCAAAGAATCTATCCAATTTACGCGCGCCCCGCAAAGCCAACACCGGGCGCAAGCGTGTCGGTCGCGGTATGGGCTCCGGCATGGGCAAGACTTCAGCCCGCGGCCACAAGGGCCAGGGATCGCGCACAGGCACCAGCCTTATGCGCGGATTCGAGGGCGGCCAGATGCCGCTCCACCGCCGACTGCCCAAGCGCGGATTCACCAACATCTTCCGCACCGAGTACACGGTCATCAATCTCGACCGGATCGTGCAGCAGACTGAAGGCCGCTCCATTACCGAGATCGCCCTTGAGGATTACAAGAAACTCGGCCTGGTCTCCAGCAAGAAGGCCCTGGTCAAGATCCTCGGTTCCGGCGAGCTGACTGCCGCCATCACTATCCATGCCCACAAGTTCTCCAAGTCCGCAGTTGAAAAGATTGAGAAAGCCGGCGGCAAGGCTGTGGTTCTGGGTGCGGCTCCGGCAGCTGCGTAGTTGGAGAAATTCGGCGCCCATGTTGCCCCACGGCCACATGGGCGGCTCGCGGCCCGGAAGGCTCGTCCTACAAACCCTCCCGCTTAAAATTGGCGCACGAATCGCCAATTTTGATGCGCGACGTGTGACGGACCGCATATCCTTTCCTTCTCCGGATTCCTTAAGATCGGCCTAATCCGGAATGCTCTAAGATGGTGTAAGTCCAAAAACTTTGAGTTGGCGGCAAACGCCTGAAGCGGATAACCAGACATGCTTGAGAAATTCCTCAATATCTTCCGGATTCCCGATCTGCGCAAGCGCGTGCTCTTCACGCTTGCCATCCTGGCCGTCTACCGCCTGGGCTCGCACATCCCCACGCCCGGCATTAACGCCCACCAGCTCGAGCTTCTTTTCAGCCAGCAGAGCGGGTCGGCCCTCGGCCTCATGGATCTTTTCGGTGGCGGCAACCTGCGCCGTATGACGGTCTTCGCGCTCGGCATCATGCCGTACATCACGGCGTCGATCATCTTCCAGCTGCTCACGGTGGTCTACGAGCCGCTTGCCCGCATCCAGAAGGAAGGCGAGCTGGGCCGGCGCAAGATCACGCAGTGGACGCGCTATATGACCATCATTCTAGGCGCGTTGCAATCCATCGGTATCGCCGCGATTCTCACCAAACAGGGCCTCGTTTTGAATCCTGGCATTGGTTTCAGCCTGATGACCGTTCTGACGCTCACCACCGGCACCGGGTTCATTATGTGGCTGGGCGAGCAAATTACCGATCGCGGCATCGGCAACGGCATGAGCCTGCTCATCTTTGCGGGTATCGTCGCCGGCCTGCCCCATGGCGTCAATGAACTCTATCAAAAGGTGCAGACGAACGCCTGGGGCTCGTTTACCATCATCGCCGTCGCCCTGCTCGCTGTGGGCATGATCGCCGTCGTTGCCTTCATTGTCTTCGTCGAGCGCTCCGAGCGCCGCATTCCCATCCAGAGCGCGCGCCGCATTGTCGGCCGCCGCATGATGGGCGGACAATCCAGCCACCTCCCGCTCAAGGTCAACTCCGGCGGCGTCATGCCTGTCATCTTCGCCAGCTCCATTCTGTCGGCTCCCATGCTCCTCAGTCAGACCGAGTGGGCGCAGACGAGCCGCTTTATCCATCCCATTATGGAAGCCCTGACACCCGGCTACCCGTGGTATGTCTTCCTCAACATGCTGGGCATTATCTTCTTTGCCTACTTCTATATATCGATCGTTATGAAGCCGGACGACATCGCCGACAACTTCCGTAAGTCGGGCTCGTTCATTCCAGGAATCCGCCCCGGCAAGCGCACTTCCGACTTTATCAACGACATCCTTACCCGTATCACGCTCGTTGGCGCCGTTTACCTCATTCTGATCCAGATGGTGCCCACCTTCATGATCTCGGGAATCCGGTTCGACAAGTTGTTTCTGATCGGAAGGTTCTTTGAGAATTTGCCGGCCTGGACAACCCACGGACTCAATGTGAACTTCTACTTTGGCGGCACCTCTCTGCTCATCGTGGTTGGTGTGGCCATGGATACTGTCAACCAGATCGAATCGCAGCTAATCATGCGTCATTATGATGGCTTTTCCCCTCGCTCCGGTCGCATACGCGGAAGGAAAACCTGGTAATGTCTTCTTCTATGTACGCAGTCGAGAAGGGCCGGGAAACGGGTTCAAATACCGCTCCCGGCCCGATTCTTTTGTTGGGAGCCCCCGGCGTGGGCAAGGGAACCCAGGCCAAGGAACTCGTCAAGCTTTGGGGTATCCCGCAGATCTCCACCGGAGACCTGTTACGTGCGAATGTCGCCAAAGGAACGCCGCTGGGTAAAGTGGCCAAGGAACTTATGGGGCGCGGAGAATTGGTCCCTGATTCCCTCGTCGACGAGATGGTTGCCGCCCGCCTCAAGGAGCCAGATACCGCCAAGGGGTACATCCTCGACGGCTTCCCGCGGACCCTCGGGCAGGCCAACTGGCTCGATGGCCGGCTGGCTGCCGAAGGCAACGCCCTGCCGGTGATTGCCGTCAGCATCCAAGTGGACTATAATCAGTTACTGCGCCGGATTACCGGGCGCAGGAATTGCCCTGTCTGCGCCACGATCTACAACATCTTCATGAATCCGCCCAAACGGGACGGGTTTTGCGATGTGGAAGGTGCGGCGCTGGTCCAGCGCGCCGATGACACGGAGAATGTCTTCAAAGAGCGAATGCGCGCTTATGCAGGGCTTACCGCGCCCGTCGTCGAGCACTACCGGCAGCTTGGGCGTTTTGCGGAAGTGAATGGAGATCGGCCGATCCAGGTAATCGCGGCCGGAATTGTTGACGCCGTTGAGCGGTTGCGGAAGTAGCGCAGCCGGACGGCGAGTTTGTGCGTTTGAATTGAGGGATCAGGTTTCAGCGATCAGGGATCAAGAGCGAGCTGGATGCGGCTTTGATTGATTTTCTGACCCCTGACCTCTGACCCCTGAAAGCTAGGTTTTCCGTGGCCATTTTGTTGAAGTCGTCGCAGGAAATCGAGAAGATGCGTCGCGCGGGCCGTGTGGTTCGCGAGGTGCTCGAACTCGTGCGCAGCAAAGTGAAGCCAGGCGCCACCACGCTCGACCTTGAGAAAGCGGCCGCGACGCGCCTGGATGAGCTGGGCGTCAAGGCAGCCTTCAAGGGCTATCACGGCTATCCCTGCGTACTGTGTACTTCAGTCAATAGCGAAGTGGTTCACGGCATTCCTTCGGCAAAGCGGACGCTCAAGGAAGGCGACATTGTTTCGGTCGACTTTGGCGCCGTTGTTGACGGCTACTATGGCGACTCGGCCATTACGGTGCCCGTAGGGTCCATCGATCCTGACGCCGCCCGTCTGCTGGCTGTTACCGAGAAGTCGCTCCATGCCGGCATTGCGGCGGTCAAACCGGGTGCGACGCTGGGCGACATTGGCGCGGCTGTGCAGGACATTGTTGAAGCCGAGGGGTTCTCGGTAGTACGCGATTTCGTGGGCCATGGAATTGGAGTCCACATGCACGAAGACCCGCAGGTGCCGAATTTCGGCGAGCGGGGACGGGGCATGAAGTTGAAGGTTGGCATGGTGATCGCCATCGAACCGATGGTGAACGCCGGACGCCCTGACGTGGAAGTCCTCGGCGACGGCTGGACGGCCGTGGCCAAGGATGGAAGCATGAGCGCTCACTTCGAGCACACGGTTGCCGTCACCGCGACCGGGGCCCGGGTCTTAACCGAGTAGCTCGTTGAGAGGTTGCATTTGCGCGGATGCTTGAAGCCCCGCCAAGTGCCTTAACATGCCGGACGCATGCGTTTGTGCCGGCGGAATTGGATGCGGTTTGTCGAAGGAAGACGCGATTGAGGTCATGGCAGTAGTCGTTGAGACTCTGCCCAACGCCATGTTCAAGGTCAAACTCGAGAACAACCACGAGGTCTTGACCCATGTCTCGGGAAGAATGCGCAAGAATTTCATCCGCATCCTTCCTGGCGACCGCGTGGCCGTGGAGTTGAGTCCCTACGACCTGAATCGCGGAAGAATCGTCTACCGCTACAAGTAGCAGATTTCAGATGACAGGTTACAGACGACTGCGAAAAAGCTGACGTCTGAAGCAGTTATTCAAGGAAGGGCAGCAAACAAATGAAGGTCCGTGCATCGGTAAAAAAGATTTGCGTGAAGTGCAAGGTCATCACCCGCCGCGGTGTGGTGCGGGTGATCTGCGAGAACGCAAAGCACAAACAGCGCCAGGGCTAAGCCAGTCTGGCATACGCGGACGCTTCCAAGACAGGGATCAGGTTTCAGGGATCAGGGAACAGTTGAGAGTGCTTGTACAGGCGGAATAAGACTGACCTCTGACCACTGATCCCTGACACCTGGATACAAGAGGCTAGTTAGCTTGATTCAAGGCTTGCGTTGAACCTCTGGAAGCGCGCAGCACCCACCGTGCGAACCGGTTAAGGCCGGGGGCACACAACAAAGAAAGGGACTGAGGGCCGCAGGGACTCGGGACTAAGTTGATTGAGCCAGTATGGGCGGCGTCAACCAGTCCTTTAGTTCCCGGTCCCGAATCCCTGGAAACAAAGGAACCCACATGGCACGTATTGCTGGCGTCGATCTGCCCCGCAACAAGCAGGCACGGATCGCGCTCACATACATCTACGGCATCGGGGACCCGCGTGCGGCGAAGATCCTGACGAAGGCGAATGTCGATCCCTTCAAGAAAGTTCAGGATCTCGGCGAAGACGAGGTCAACCGCATCCGCCAGGTGATCGAAGACGAAGGAGATGTGGAAGGCGACCTCCGCAAGGATGTCTCCATGCACATCAAGCGTCTCATCGACATCCAGAGCTATCGCGGCACGCGTCACCGGCGCTCTTTGCCGGTTCGCGGTCAGCGTACCCACACCAACGCCCGCACTCGCAAGGGCCCGCGCAAGGGCACAGTGGCCGGCAAGAAGAAAGCGACGGGTAAAACCTAAATGGCGAAACCAGAGCAGAAAGCCGGCGCCGGCAAGGCAGGCAAGAACAAGAAGTTCAAGAAACGGGAACGCAAGAATGTGCCGTTCGGCATTGCGCACATTCAGGCGTCCTTCAACAACACCATTGTCACCATCACCGACCCCGTCGGCAACACGCTCAGCTGGAAGAGCTCCGGCTCGCTTGGCTTCCGCGGTTCGCGCAAGGGCACGCCGTTCGCGGCACAGCAGGCAGCACAAAACGCCGCCAGCATGGCCCGCGATCACGGTCTGCGCGCGGTCGATGTTCGTGTCGCCGGTCCGGGATCGGGCCGCGAGTCGGCGATCCGCGCACTTGCTGCGGCCGGGATCGAAGTCCGCTCCATTCGCGACGTCACGCCGGTTCCGCACAACGGCTGCCGTCCGCCGAAAAGGCGCCGCGTCTAAGAACGCGGCAGGGATCAGGGGTCAGAGATCAGGGGTCAGTTTGGTGGTTCTCAATGCCGACTGATTCAACAGATCTCAGGACCTGATCTTGATATTGGGTAGGGAATACGGAGTTCGGGGAGTTGATGCAGCTTTCGGCTGCGCATCAACTGATCCCTGACCCCTGATCCCTGACCACTAACATGGGCCGGGAAGAAGCACCGCTCTCGCGAGCGGTCCGTAAACTGGCCGTCATCCGAAGTCAGGAGAAGAAGAAGAAATGGCACGTTATACAGGACCAGTCTGCCGCCTTTGCCGCCGCGAAGGCACCAAGCTTTTCTTGAAAGGCACTAAGTGCCTTTCCGACCGCTGCCCCATTGAGAAACGCAACTTTCCTCCAGGACAGCACGGCAAAGACCGCAAGGCCAAGATCGTCGGCTACGGCCTGCAGCTGCATGAGAAGCAGAAGGCCAAGCGTATGTACTTCACGCTCGAAGGCCAGTTCCGCGAATACTACGAAAAGGCCAATCGTGCCACCGGCGTCACCGGCGAACTGCTTATCCAGCAGCTGGAGCGCCGCCTTGACAACGTGGCCTATCGCCTCGGCTTCGCCATCTCGCGCCGTCAGGCTCGCCAGGTTGTTCGCCACGGCCATGTCACCGTCAACGGCAAGAAGGTGAACATTCCTTCCTACCAGGTGCAGGTTGGCGATGAGATCGCGATTCGCGAAAACGCCAAGAAGCTGCTCATCGTGGAGCAGGGCGCGCAATACGCCGCGCAGAACCCGGTTCCGGTGTGGCTCGAAGCCAACTTCGAGAACTTTACCGGCCGCGTTCTCTCGCTGCCCAAGCGCAAGGATGTCAATTTGCCGATCAACGAACAGCTGATCGTCGAACTGTACTCGAAGTAAGACAGATTACAGATGACAGATTGCAGATGACAGTTGTGGGCTTGCTCGTTCCTGGCTCTTAACTGCCATCTGTAATCTGCAATCTGTCATCTGAAATTCAACCGAAGGAGAACTTGCGCGGCCGCCGCAAAATGCATCGCGACGTACCTGCCGCGCGGGAAAAGAGACGAACCTATGTTGTGGAGAGGATTTCAAAAACCGAAGCGCCTGGCCGTTGATGCCGAGACGCTTTCCGACACTTTTGGCAAGTTCAGCGCGCAGCCGTTCGAACGCGGATTCGGCACCACCATCGGCAACGCCCTTCGCCGCACGCTTCTGAGCTCAATTGAAGGCGCCGCCGTTACCGCCATCCGCATTGAAGGCGTGCTGCACGAGTTTCAGTCCATCACCGGCCTCGTCGAAGACGCCACCGACATCATCCTGAATTTGAAGCAGGTTCCTTTCAAGCTTGCGGGCGACGGCCCCAAAGCGCTCTATCTGCGCGCAGACCAGCCCGGCGTTGTCACAAGCGGCATGATCGAAGCCGATGGCGACGTTGAGATCCTGGACAAGAACGTCTACATCGCGACGCTCTCAGAAGGCGGCAAGCTCGACATGGAAATGCGCCTCAAGCGCGGCCGTGGCTACGTCTCCGCCGACAAGAACTTCGACGCGGACCTCGGTTTGGGCTTCATTCCCGTCGACTCCGTTCATTCGCCCGTGCGCCGTGTGAACTACGTTGTTGAAGCCGCGCGTCTCGGCCAGATCACCGATTACGACAAGCTCACGCTCGAAGTGTGGACCAACGGAGCCGTGCTGCCCGCCGATGCTGTCGGCCTGGCTGCCAAACTGCTTAAGGACCACATGAATATCTTCATCAACTTCGAAGAAGAAATCGAAGCTGAGGCACGCGGCGAAGATGGCCGCCTGGCGCCGCGCAACGACAATTTGAATCGCAGCGTTGAAGAGCTTGAGCTATCGGTTCGCAGCTACAACTGTCTCAAGAACGCCAACATTCAGTCCATCGGCGAGCTGGTCCAGAAGACCGAAGCCGAGATGCTCAAGACCAAGAACTTCGGCCGCAAGAGCCTGAACGAGATCAAGGAAATCCTCGCGCAGATGGGCTTGTCCCTGGGCATGAAGATTGACGAAAACGGCAACCCGGTACCCGGACCCACCAGTATTCCTCCCGCCGCCGCGCTGGCCGCAAGCTATGGCCGCTACGACGACGAAGACGAGCCGCTGGATTCCGTCGACCTGCAATTGCCCACGGAGACTGAGAACTTTTAAGAACGAGTGTTCAGGGATCAGGTTTCAGGGATCAGCTCGCGCAAGGCTTGCGATCCCGACCTCAAACAAGAACTAACTGATCCCTGACCCCTGAACCCTGACACCTGGAGATTTGCACTATGCGCCATCGCAATGCAGGATTCAAGCTCGGACGCAACACCAGCCATCGTCGCGCACTGCTGCGTAACCTGGTCACGTCCGTCATCGTTGAAGACCGTGTGGAAACGACCGTGACTAAGGCCAAGGCCGTTCGCCCGCTAGTTGAAAAAATGATCACCCTGGGTAAGAAGGGTGACCTGGCTTCACGCCGCCAGGCCCTCAGCTTCCTCATGACCAGTCAATCCGTCACCCGCCTCTTCGATACCGTGGCCCCGCGCTACGGCGATCGCCAAGGCGGCTATCTGCGCATCGTGCGGACCGGCTTCCAGAAGGGCGATGGCGCCGAAAAGGCCTTCATCGAACTGCTGGGCGCCGAAAAGCAGCTGGAAGTGAAGAAGCAGAAGCGCGAAGAGATCAAGGCCAAGAAGCGCAAAGAACTCGAAGACCAATTGGAAGCAAGCAAGAAAGAAGAGCCGGGCGCAGAGGCCGCTTAAGGGCACATCGCTCCGGGCAAGCCTTCAACGCCGTAATTGATGCGGGCGTCCGTTCATCCGGACGCCCCACTTGTGTTTGCTTCGGTTGTCTTATTGCTACTTGTCTCGTCCAACGGTCGATATGTGGTTCGTGAAAGCCTTCTTCGCCGCGTTGTTTTGTACGGTGCTCGCCTCTGGGGCCAGCGTCGATGCGCAGCAGCTGACGCCGCATCGCTTGACTCTCGCCAAGGGCAAGACACTCACCCTCAATCTCCCTTCAAATTTCACCATCAGCATCGCTGCGCAGGGTATGAAGCGCCTTCGCTTCCTCACGGTGTCGCCCGACAATCGCATCTTTGCTACGGACATGCACGATCTGGGAGATAACTCCCTCGGCAAGGTGTACATCCTCGAAGGCTGGAACGAGAAGGCCGGTAAGTTCGCGAAGATCATCACCTATCTCGATCATCTGCGCAATCCGAACAATATTGCGTTCTACACCGAACCCGCGCAGGACGAGAAGCCCACGCAGTCGTGGCTCTACCTTCCCCTCACCGACCGGTTGCTGCGCTACAAGTACAACCCTGGCGATACTGCGCCGAAAGATGCACCCGAGGTGCTCGCGCACTACCCTGACTACGGCCTCAACTACAAGTACGGTGGATGGCATCTCACGCGCACTGTAGCCTTCGCGACACTGCACGGCAAGACGCGGCTTTACGTCACCGTAGGCAGCTCATGCAACGCCTGTAACGAGAAGGAAGAGATTCGCGCCACGCTTACCGTGATGGATCCTGACGGCGCACATCAGGAGATTCTCGCGCGCGGTCTGCGCAATGCAGTCGGTATGGAATACATCCCATCGATCGATGATGGTGCGCTCTTCGCGACCAACATGGGCGCTGACCATCTCGGCGATCAGGCACCCGAGGACGGCTTCTTTGAGCTCGACAGCAACGCGCGTCCGATTGCGCCGGGCGCGAACTATGGATGGCCGACGTGCTATTTCGAAAATGGCCAGCCGCATCCCGATCGCTTCATTTCCGATCCCAAGCCTGGCGATCACGTCGTGCCGACGCCGGCCGCCGCTCCTCCGCCACAGCAATTCGATTGCAGCAAGATTCCTGCTGCTTACACCACCTTCGCGCCGCACAGCTCTCCGCTCGGACTGGAATATTTTGACTCCGCGAATGATTCGCTGCGCGATTCATTTCTCGTTGCACTGCACGGAGCCAGTCACACGGAGATCGGCACCGGTTACCGCGTGGCGCGCTTCGATCGTGAACATCGGCGGCATCAGGATTTTCTAACGGGCTTTCTTGTTCTCAAACAGCAAAAGGGCGAGCCCATACCGGCACTCGCCCTCCAGCTTTCCGTGTTGCGAAGATCCGGTTATTCGGCTACCGGATCACAGCCTGCAATCGCAGATGGGGCAATTCATTCGAGCTCAGCCCGAGTTTCCCTGACCCTTCCGCCATCACAGCTGTATGAGTTGACTCGCAGACCTGCGTGAGTCTCGTTGCCGATTCTCTTTTTGGTCATTGAACTACTCTCTCCTTTGAGGAAGATTTCTCTTCCATTGCAACCTTAGAGTGAAGTCCATTGAAAAAGGTTTGCCGATTTCCGCGGATGGAAACTCGTGAACATCAGAATTGTGGCGCAATGTGGAACGGCGAAGGGGGCCGATTTTCAGCGGGCGATTCAGTCTACGCGGCGCGTGCCAGCCGCTTCGGTCTCAAGCTGCGCATGAATATGTACACCAGCAGTTGCAGCACGATCGCGCCGGTGCAATCCAGCACCACGTCCCACGGCGACGAAGTGCGGTTCGGCAGATACGATTGGTGCCACTCGTCGCAACTGGCAATCAGCGCGGTTCCCAACAACGCCAGCAACGCGTCCGGTAAAAAATGCGACTTCGGCAGCGTCAGCCACCAGGCGCGCAGCCACGCTAATCCGATCAACCCGTAACCGAGAAAGTGCCCGCTCTTGCGTATGTAGTGGTGGATTATCTCCCAGCGCTGCCACCGGACATGACCGAAGAAGAACTCATAGAGGCGGCGCAGGGGATCGCTGGTGTGATCGGAGCCCAGCATCTCCGTGGACTCCACCATGATCACGGCAATGCCGAGAATCACCGGAAACCAGACCCACGCCCAATACGCGAATCCAGTCCGCGGCTTACTCGACATGATAGTTGGGCGCCTCGCGCGTGATGATCACATCGTGCACGTGACTCTCGCGCAGGCCAGCTCCGGAGATCCGCACGAACTGGGCCTTCTCCTGCAATTCGGCAATGGTGCCGCAGCCTAAATACCCCATGCCCGAGCGCAGGCCGCCCACCAGTTGATACACCATGGACTCCAGCGGCCCGCGATAGGGCACGCGCCCTTCAATGCCTTCCGGTACAAACTTGGCAAGCCGGTTTTGGCTGGCGCGCTCGCGCTGCACCACGCCTTCGCTCCCCAGTTCGTTGCTGGCCATGTCTTCGGTGCTTTGGAAATAGCGCTCACCCGAGCCCTGGCTCATCGCGGTCAGCGATCCCATGCCACGATAGCTCTTGAAGCTGCGCCCCTGGTAAAGGATTGTCTCGCCCGGGCTCTCGTCTACACCCGCGAAGAGCGATCCGATCATCACCGAACTCGCCCCCGCCGCAATCGCCTTTGTAATTTCACCGGAGTATTTGATGCCGCCATCGGCAATCACCGGAATGCCATGCTCGCGCGCCGCACGGTATGCCTCGGCAATGGCCGTGATCTGCGGCATCCCCGCGCCGGTGACCATGCGCGTCGTGCAGATCGATCCCGGACCGATGCCCACCTTGATGGCGTCTGCGCCCGCATCAATCAACGCCAGCGCGCCTTCGTACGTCGCGACATTGCCGGCAAGCAATCCCACCTCGGGAAAATTCTTCTTCACCGCACGCACCGCATTCAACACGCGCGTCTGGTGTCCATGCGCAGAATCGATCGCAAGCACATCGGCGCGGGCCCGAATTAACTCTGCCGCGCGCTCAAGAAAATCGCCCGTCGCGCCAATGGCCCCACCGACGCGCAGCCGGCCCTGTTCGTCCTTGCTGGCATTTGGGTATTTCAGCTTTTTCTGGATGTCCTTGACTGTGATCAGCCCTTTGAGCTCGTACTGGTCGTTCACAACCAGCAGCTTTTCCACGCGATGCTCGTGCAGAATTAGCTCGGCTTCTTCGAGCGTGGTTCCCACCGGAACCGTGATCAGGTTCGTCTTGGTCATGATTGCGCCGATCGGAATATCGGTACGCGTTTCAAAGCGAAGGTCGCGATTCGTTAGGATGCCGACCAGTTTCTTGCCCTGCGTCACCGGCACGCCTGAGATTTTGTAGCGTCGCATCACGTCCAGGGCATCGCTAATCATCTGGTCGGGACCGATGGTGACTGGGTCCACGATCATCCCGCTCTCCGAGCGTTTCACCTTGTCGATCTCGCCCGCCTGGTCTGTGATCGTCAGATTACGGTGCACAATGCCGATGCCGCCCTGCTGCGCCATCGCAATCGCCATGCGCGACTCCGTCACCGTGTCCATGGCCGAAGAAAGCAGCGGCGTGTTGAGCGTGATTGCGCGTGTCAACTGGGTCTGCGTGCTTACCTGCGCGGGCTCCACGTCGCTTGCGGCAGGCACCAGCAAAACGTCGTCGAATGTAAGGGCTTCCGGAAGATTTTTGGCTAGCATAATACTCTGATGCGCCGGTCGGGCCCCGGATTCGAGTCAGCCTCGATCCGTCGGGACGCGGCAGGCGCTTCCCTTTATTGTAGCGGAGGGAACCGCGCCGACCGGCCGCGGCGGGTGCCTCAGGTGACGGGAGAACAACTGGGAATATCGAGACTGTTCAACGACTTCGTGTTGGGATGCCTACGGCAGCGATTGAACTACCATGCTCCCGGCGTTCGGTATCGCGTAAGGTGATCCCGGCGCTTCCGTCACGCTGGTTGGGGTCACGGTGTAGACCCATAGCTCTGTGGCACCCTTCGCGGTGCTTCCGAGTGCATACAGGTGATTGCTGTCGTCCCAGAGAATCGTGCCGATGCTGTCCGTGTTCAGCAGAGTGTTGTACTTCGTGACCGGGCTGCCGCCATTGAAGTGGAAAATCTCCAATCCCGTGCCTCCGATCGCCAGAAGCTTGCCCGAAAGAGACATCCTCATCGGGCCCACGCCCGTCTCGGCCACCGCCATGTTTTTATCGGTGCTGGTTGTGGTCAGGTTCCCTTTTGAGTCCGCGGTAAAAGTAGCAATCACTACCGGTCCATAGAAGCGGCCTTCGCCGTCGCCGCCGCCAATGTTGTCAAATGCATTGAGCTCTATGGCCGCGTGATCTGTCGGGTCCGTGGCCATCGAAAAGGGACAATAATATCCCGGAACCGCTCCACCTGGATAAGTCGTATCCATAGGCGCAGGCGGAAGCCCGACACCCGAATTCGTTGTCGCCAACTCGCCATTGCTCAGACGTTCAAATACGCCGACATACGGGTACGGACTATTGCCGTATGCAGCGCCGCAACTTGGCGTGTAGACGAACTTATTGTTCCCAAGAATATTCAGGCTCGCGCCGCCCAGCAGGATTGCACCGGCGTTGTTGAGAAACGTCAGTTCGCCATTGGCGTCGTCAATTTTGAATGACTGGTAGCTCGTGTCGCAGGGAAAGTCTGCGGGAACAGCCGCGTTGTACAAATCAGCGCCGGTGTGGTCGACTCTCAACCGTTGCCCGTTCCAATAAGTCAGTGCACAATCGCTCACCGCGTTATACTCTGCGGTGTTTAGCGTTGCGCCCTTCTTCAGGGCCCCATTGGACGCCATTGCGAGCGATTGAATGATTACACTGCTCGGCTGAAACCCAAACAGATAGTGGCCATTTTCACCCATCAATGAAAGGTTGTAATTGAACGGAGAGCCCGCAACGGCCGTCAATTTCCCGTTGGGCGCGGCGGAAAAGGCCAGGATCTTGCTCCCGTTGCTGACAAAAACATGGGCAATGGGCGCTGCGGTGGTTTCTGCGGTTACTTCATCGCTCTGGTCAGCGGTCTGCGCCCATGCGCTGCCCCCCGCCAAAACAGCAACAAGGCAAACTCCAAGTCGGATGCAATGTGTCATAGAGAAAGGGCCCTTTGAGCAGTCCATTTCGGGGAGGGGGAACGGCTCTTGGTGGAGCACCTGAATACTAAGCGCGCGAGCACAGAACCTGCAAGCCTGAAGGAGCTAACTCGCACCAGGGAAATGATTTAGGCGCTGGACCTCTGGTTGCGCTTGACACGCCGCCGCGCTCACATTGACCCTCATTCGTGCCGCAGCGCCTCCATCGGCTGCACCCTGGCGGCGCGGCGCGCTGGAATCCAGCTCGCTGCAAGGGCCACGGCCAGCAGTAACAGAACGCCGCAGGAGATCGTCAGCGGATCGTTTGGCTGAATTCCATACAGCATCGACTTCACCAGCCGGGTGAGAAACAGGGCAGTCCCGACGCCGGCGACAATCCCCGCGACTGAAAGCCACGTGCTTTCGCGTAGAATCATGGTCCGCACCTGCCTTGGCTGCGCGCCTAGCGCCAGCCGTATCCCGATCTCATTCCTTCGATTTGCCACGGAATAGGCCATGATGCCGTAGATGCCCACGCAGGCCAGCGCCAACGCCAGCACCCCAAAGCCGCTGCTCAGCACAGCGAAGATGCGCTCCTGGCGGAGATTCGCCGCGATCTGCTCGTCCTGCGTACGCACGTCGAGCATGGGCAGGTTGGTGTCAATCTGCCGGATGGCGTCGCGCAGTGACGGCAGCAGCGCGTGCCCATCGAGTTGCGTCGAGATTGCAAATGTTGCGTCGTGCACGCCTTCGTCTACCTGCCAATAGGGCGTGTAGAAAGTTGGCTGCACCTCTTTGCGCACGCGGTAGTATCGGGCATCGCCGCACACGCCGACAATCTCAACCGTGAAGGGATGACGTCCGCCGGTTTGGAATGTCTTTCCGATCGGATTCGCATTGGGGAAGTACTTCTGTGCGAGGCTTTGGTTCACGATCGCGACTTTGGGGGAGTTCGGGGCATCCTGCATGGTGAATACGCGACCGGCAATGATGGGTATGCCAAAGGTCTCAAAGAAATGCGCTCCTACACGATTGGTCAGCGCACTTGGGTTCCCCTCGGCTTTTTTCTGTTGCCCCTCGGGAATGAGAGTGGAGTTGCGCGCGCTGCCCGAAATGAGAGGGAGCTCAGTCAGCGCCTCTGCCTGCACTCCGGGAACGGAAGCGAATTTTTCGTCGAGCCGCTGCAGGATTGGAGTGCTCGCCGCCAGCGGATAGCGCGTCTCGGGAAGATCCACGCTGAACAACAGCAGATTATGCGATCGGAATCCCAGCGGAGTCCGCCCCAACTGCATCAGCGTGCGCACAAACAATCCCGCGCCAATGACGAGCAACATCGACAAGGCCACCTGCACGGCAACAATCGCCTTGCCGCCCAAGCCTCGACGACGGCGCGTCACAGTTTGCCCGCTCTCTTTCAGGCTTGAACTCACTTCTACCCGCGTTGATTTCCACGCAGGCGCCAGCCCGAAGACGATTCCCGTCAAAACCGAGACTGCGGCAGCAAACGCGAAGATAGGCCAACTCAACCGCGCTGAAAATGCCGGGGGATCCCAGGCGTTCGAGAGCAGGCGTGGAATGGTGTTGCGCACCAGCCACGCCAGCAGCAGTCCCGATGCGCCACCAAGAAACGACAGCAGCAGGCTTTCGGTCATCATCTGCCGCAAGATGCGGCCTTGCCCCGCGCCCATGGCGAGCCGCACGCTCATCTCTCGCTGCCGCACGCCTGCCCGCGCCAGCAGCAGGTTGGCCAAATTCGCACACGCCAGCAAGAGCACAAGTCCGGCGAGCGCCATTAAAACCACGAGCGGCTTTGCAAAGCCTTCAATGGATGGATTCTGACCCCGGCTGCCGTCGCGCAGGACCAGGCGGGGAAGTTGATTATCTTTCTTCACGTCCATTGTCGCCCGCACCGCCGCGTTCAACGCCACGTTCAGAGAGGCTTGCGATGTTTCACTGGAGACGCCAGGTTTGATGCGCCCCATCATGAGAACCCACCAAAGGCTCTTGTTTGTCAGCAGCGAAGGTGTGTCAGAACCGTCGGGCGCGACAATGGGCTGCATGCTGAAGGGGAGAAAAACATCGGGCGTGCCCTGCGCGGAGTTTGCTCCCGTGAATCCAGGCGGATTAATGCCCACCACCGTCATCGGCTGTGCGTTGACGAGAACAGTTTTTCCAATCGCATCGGGCGAGCGGCCGAACCGGTTGGTCCACATCCGGTCGCTGATGGTGACAACGGGACCGCTGCCTACTTCTCCGTCGTCCGATTCCTGAATGCCGCGCCCCAGCTGCGGCCGCACGCCCAGCCCGGCATAGTAATTGCCTGACACCATCTCAGTTTCCGCGGCTTCGGCGTTGCCGCTGATGGTCACTGTCATGCGCCCGTATGGTTTGAACGCAAACACCTCTGCCATCGACCGGTTGGCCTGCCGCATCTGCTGATATACGGGATAGGAAAAGGAAGTGGAGATCTCACCGCCGTCCGGCATGTCGTCCCACGACCCCCACATCGAAGACACAATGCCTTCTTTCGGCTGGGTCCAATAAAACATGCGCAACTGATCAGGATGCGGAACGTTCAACCGATCAAGGAGCATGTGCTGCGCTGCCGTAAAGATCGCCGTATTCGCACCGATTCCCAGAGCCAGCGATCCAACGGCAATTGCCGTAAATCCCGGGCTCTTGCGCAGGATTCGCACCGCGTAGCGCAGATCCTGCAGCGTGCTCTCAATAAGCGGCAAACTCGTTTCTGCGTGATACTGTTCTCGAATCGTTTCGGCTACTCCGAATTTCAACGCCGCGTGTCGGCGCGCTTCGTCGGGCGGCATGCCCGATCGCATGTTCTCCTCGGTTTGCTGAATCAGGTGTTCCTGCATCTCCTCACGAAAGCGATCGGCATGGCTCTGCCGCACGACAAGGTTGCGCATCCGTACAAGAAACCTTCTCAGGATTTTCATGAATTCGTCTCCGCGTTCATGGTGATAAAGCGCGCGATGATGTCTGCGGTGTGATTCCAGTTCTCGAGTTCGGAGCGCAGCTGCTTCTGCCCGGCGCGTGTCAGGCGATAGAAGCGAGCTCGACGGTTGTTTTCCGATGGCCCCCATTCCGAAGCGATCGCGCCTTCGTGCTCCAGTTTGAGCAGGAGGGGGTACAGTGTGCCCTGGTTCAAAGACAGTTGATCTCCGCTGATCTGCTCGATTCGTCGTGCGATGCCGTAGCCGTGCTGTGGCCCGAGCACGTCGAGGGTCTTCAAAACCATCAACGCCAATGTGCCCTGCTGGATGTCGCCTGTCGCCATACCTTTTGGTTACCTAAAGGAAGAATGACACGTTTCCTTTTGGAATGCAACAGGTGGGGAATAGAGCTTGAAGCAGGATGGCTTCGGTTTGGAAGAGACCACGAGCGAGCTCGGATCCCCCACCATGCTCTGGAGAGTTGCGGCTTCCCGTACAGCGACTTCGGGTGGACTGGGCCGGCGCCAGCAAAACGCGCGGCCTGTGTTAGATCAGAGGCAATCTATCAGTACTGGGTATCCATTTGACTCAGGTTCCCCCAACAGGTTGTGGTTTGGGTCATTTCCTTTTTATGGCCGAGTCCACAATCTGTCTGTAAGTGGTTGGTTCGATTGCGACGGCCTGGTGCACCAGGCGGTAAAAGAGTTTGCCTCGGCTGCGCGATTTGCGGCGGTTGAAGCGGAACGTGAATTCGTCGAGGTAATCCTGAAGATGTTCCCCGGCGACTGATCCCTGATGCGTTCCCAACAACCAGCGCTTCAGCAGCGAAAAGACCTGATGGACGCGTGGCAGCAACTCGACGGCCCGCTCCGAATGTCCCTTTTGATTGCTGATACGGTGTTGATAGGCGGCTTTGCGCAGCGGCACATAGCCGGACCAGCCGTCTGTATGCACGGTGCTTCCGGACTCGATGCTGTCCTCGATAAACGGAATCAATCTGGCTGCAGAAGCGTCCGGAATGTGTCGGAGCCGGATACGGCCGATCCCTCGGCCATCCTCCTCGACTGCCGCTACAACAAGCGCCTTGCCAGCGATATGGCGACCGTCCACGCCCTGCTCGCCGCCGCCCAGATAGCTCTCGTCGACTTCGACTACCCCAGCCAGCCGCTCACGGCCGGGCCGGACCATAGCGCGGCGTAGCTTATGCAAACACGTCCATGCGGTCTGATAACTGCCCCAGCCGAGCACACGCTGCAACGCTACCGCGCTCACACCGTTCTTCTGGCTGATCAGCAACCACATGGCGCGAAACCACACAGTCAGTGGCGTTCGCGTATCCTGGAATACCGTGCCCGCAGTCACCGAAACCTGATAGCCGCAGCCAGCGCACTGAACACGGCCAGACTGCAACGCCCAGCTCATGTGTGCTTCACATCGGGGACAACGGAATCCGGCCGGCCAGCGGAGTTCGAACAGGTAGTCTCGGCAAGCCTGCTCCGTGCTGAAGCGCCGCTCAAGCTCCAGAAGCGACCGCGGATAATCTTCTTCCATGACCCCGAACACTACAGGTTGGGCCTACCTGAGTCAAATGGATACCCAGCACGCACAGAATTTCCACTTTGAGCGAAAGGCTGCTTGTTTCGGCGCTCCCCGGCCGGGTAAGCAGCTTTTTGTTGCTTCGCCGCTATTCTCGATAAGCTAAATTGGAGAGCAACGAAAATCACCCTTGCGACGAGGAGACGATGGAAAATTCAAAGGTAGATTATCCTTACGAGACGCGATTGAACATTTTGCATCCCGCGCTCGAAGTGATCGATGTGCAGGCGATGGCCGATGCCTGTGAGTTCAAGTGGTTCAATCAGACGCTATGCAGGGTAAATGAATCGGTAGTGCGCGTGGCCATTATCGAAGGCGAATACCACTGGCACAAGCACGATGAGGACGACGAGTTCTTCTACGTGGTTGAAGGCATGCTGGCCGTCGATCTTGAGGGACGCGTCGTCGAGCTCGCGCCGGGGCAGGGTTTTGTCGTGCCGCGGGGGACGATGCATCGCACGCGGGCGCCGCAACGAACGGTGATCTTGATGGTCGAGAATGCAGGCATCATCCCCACGGGCAACTGAAAGACTGCGGCAAAACGCCTATAATCGGGCTGAGTGAAGACTTTCTTTCTACGCAGATTGTGGGCCTGCTCGCGGACCATCGCGCTTTTCGGTCCGGTGGTTTTTTTGTTGGTTGCGGGGCGCGGTGCGGCAAAAGCTCAGGCGCTTGTCGCGAGTGGCGCGGCAAAAAGCCGGATTCTGCTTGTGCTGCCGTTCGAAAACCGCACGGGGCAGCCGAACCTGGAGTGGATACGCGAGGCGGCTCCGGAGATTCTGACCTACCGGTTTCAGGGCGCGGGCTTTGCGCCGATGAGCCGCGCGGATCGGTTGTACGCGCTCGATCACCTGGGCCTTCCGCCGGGATTCCACCCCTCGCGCGCCACGGCGCTGAAACTTGCTCAGACGCTGGACGCCGACTCGATCGTCGTTGGCAGCTATGTTACGGATGGAAGCGGCATCGTGGCTGAGGCCGAATTGGTCGACGTCCCCCACTTGCGCATGGGTCCGGCCGTGACAGAACGTGGCGAGATGCGCGACTTGATTTCGGTTTTCGATTCGCTGGCATGGAAGCTGACCAGGCAGCTCGATCCCGGATTCAGCAGCTCGGAAGAAACGTTCGTAGCGGCGGGCAAGGCACTGCGCGTGGATGCCTTTGAGCAGTACATTCGAGGCATCTCTGAACAGGACCACGCCGAGCGCCTTCGGCATTTGAACCAGGCCGTGGCTCTCAATCCAAACTTTGCTCCGGCATGGATGGCACTGGGGCGCGAGGACTATAGCAACCAGCAATACGCGCAGGCAGCGATAGCCTTTGCGCGCGAGCTGCAGGACGACCCCAGCGGACAGGGCACGGATGAGCTCGAAGCCGGATTCTATCGTGGATTGTCGCTCATGTTCACTGGCGAATACGGAAGCGCGGAGAAGGCATTTGCCACGGTGGCGCGCGTCTTGCCCCTGGCCGAAGTGGTGAACGACGAAGGTGTGTCGGCAAGCCGGCAAGGTCATGACGGTAGCGAGCTTTTCCGCAAGGCCATCGCTGCGGACCCCAATACAGCCGACTATCACTTCAATCTTGCGGTCAGTCTGAAACGGCACGGAAACGCAGGCGAGGCGGCGGCAGAGCTCGCGCAATGCCTGCGTTTGCGTCCCAGCGACGGCGAGGCGCAGGCTCTGATGGCGCAGTGGAAGGGTGGCGTGGCGAAGGTCGAAGCCGCGGCCGGCGCCGACGCGGAACCCGGCGTGAAGGTCGATCCGTTGGAAAGGATTGAGCGCAGCTTCGATGCAGTTGCCTTCCGGCAGGCAGCGCAGATGCTTGACCAGGTGGATGAAACGCGGCTGGCGGCGCTTCCACCTCAGCAGCGGGCGCAAAGGTTGGCGGCACAGGCGAAGGATCTTCTTGATCACGGACTTTTTCTTGAGGCGGATCGGATTTACCTTTCAGCAGAGGCGGTGGACGACCGCATTCCCGCCGTCCATGCGGGGCTTGCTGAAGTGCGCGAAAAGACTGGAGACTCCGCGGGGGCTGTAAAAGAGGCCAGGACTTCGCTGGAGTTATTGCCTACGGTGCAGGCGTATCTTGTGATGGGGCGCCTTGATCTCGCGGCCGGGCGAATGGAAGCGGCGAACTACGACGTGATGGAGGCGCTGAAGATCGAGCCGGGTAATTCGGCCGTCGAGGAGCTGGGCCGCCAGGTCGCGGCCAGGAAGCCTCAAAGGTAAACCACGCAGAGCGAGCCTCGACTTGGAGCTTCATTGCGTGCACGGTGGGGGTCTCATGCAGGACCTGGAGTTGGTCCTGAAGGGAGCATGCCATGGTTAAGCCCGTATCAGCCAGAACGATTCAAGCAATCTGGATATTTGCGTTTTCCTGTGCGCTGGCATTTATGCTGGCCGTTTCCGTAAATGGATGGACGGCGGCGGCGCAGACATCGGGTTCGGCGCAGGCGCTCGTAGACAAGCTGGTTCTGGCGGACACAATTCAGCCCGTCACCGCCGGTGAACTGGACAGAGCGCTGGCGCAGGCCAACGCCGACGGCGCGCAGGCGCTGCTGATTGAATTGGACACGCCGGGTGGACTGCTGGACTCCACACGCGGAATGGCCCGCGCCATCGCCAGCTCGCGCGTTCCCGTGATTGTGTTTGTATCGCCCGCGGCAGCGCGCGCCGGCTCGGCAGGCTTCTTTCTCCTTGAAGCAGCGGACGTGGCGGCGATGGCGCCAGGCACCAACGCGGGCGCGGCACATCCCGTGCTTGAACTCGGCGGTCAGCCCGACGCGACCATGAATCAGAAAATCGAAAATGACACGGAAGCTTTTCTGCGCTCCTATGTAACGCTGCGCGGTCGCAACCCGGAAGCGGCAGAAGCAGCCGTCCATACATCGCACTCCTATACCGCCGAAGAAGCGTTGAATCAACATCTGATTGATTTCGTGGCGAATAGTGATTCTGCGCTGCTCAACGATCTGGAAGGGCGCACGATTACACGTTTCGATGGGACCAAGCAGGTGCTCCATCTGGCAGGCGCGCGCGTCGCGCCGGTGAAATCGTCACTGCGCGAAGATTTGCTCGACTGGCTTGTGAATCCCAATGTCGCCCTGCTCATGCTTGTGGGCGGCGCGCTGCTCATCTATCTGGAATTCAATACGCCGGGAACCATCGTGCCTGGGGCTCTTGGGACGTTGATGGTGGTGCTGGCAATCTTCGGCTTGAACCTGCTCCCGATTCGTTACACAGCCGTGGTGCTTCTGATTGCGGCGCTGGGGCTGCTCGTGCTCGAGGCCAAGGTGGGCGGGCACGGCGCGCTGGCAGTGGCGGGAATTGCGTGCCTCACCTTTGGCATGCTGACCCTTGTGGCCGCGCCGGTCCCGGAGCTGGGCGTGAATCCGCTCATCGCGATCGCGGTGAGCGTGGCATTTGGTGGGATTACCGTGTTGTTGTTACGGCTCGCCATCCGGGCGCGGCGAATGAAGTCGCGCCTTGGAGTGGACGCGCTGGTGGGGCACGTAGCGCAGGCGCTCGAAGCGCTCACGCCCGAAGGCCATGTACAGGTGGAGGGCGAGATCTGGCGCGCTTTGTCGACCGAGCCAATCGCGGCCGGCGCCACAGTGCGCGTGGTCGGTCATAGTGAGTATTTGCTCAGGGTCGAACCGCAGAGGCAATAGCGAAGAGTGATCTGAGATCAGTGGTCAGTGACCGGTGAGCAGGAAATGGCATTGGTTCAGGAGTACAATCCGTGCTGAGCGAGGTGGGCCCATGGTGGCAACTCCGGTATTGGTGGTTATCGCAATCGTTGTTCTATATCTGTTGAACTCCATCAAGATTCTGCGCGAGTATGAGCGCGGAGTGATCTTCCGGCTTGGGCGAGCGCTCCCCACACCCAAAGGACCAGGCGTCATTCTGGTCTTCAGGCCTTTCGATCAAATGGTTCGTATTTCGTTGAGGCAAGATGTGCTCGAGGTCCCTCCGCAGGATGTCATCACGCGCGACAACGTCACAATCAAGGTCAACGCGGTGGTCACACTTTACGTTGTCAATCCAAACGACGCTGCCATCAAAGTGGTCAACTATGTGTATCAGACTTCGCAGTTCGCGCAGACAACGCTGCGATCGGTGCTGGGCGAAGTCGAATTGGACACGCTGCTGAGTCATCGCGATCAACTCAACCTGCGCATCCAGAGCATCATCGACCAGAGGACCGAGCCGTTTGGCGTGAAGGTAATTTCGGTGGAAGTGAAGCAGGTCGATCTTCCTGAGCAGATGCTGCGCGCCATGGCCAAGCAGGCCGAGGCTGAGCGCGAAAAAAGATCGAAGATCATTCACGCGGAAGGCGAATTCAACGCCGCGCAAAAGCTCGTGGACGCGGCTGCGCTGATGGCCACCCAGCCGATGACGCTTCAATTGCGCTACCTGCAAACGCTCTCCGATATCGGCGTCGAGAAGAACACAACCATCGTATTTCCGCTGCCTTTGGAGATGATGACGCTCCTGAATAAGATAGGGGCAAGCCTTCCCGCCAGCAGCGAAAGGCCCGCGGCCTAGCTGAAGACGGGTATCTGAACAGGCACCGGCAAACGTGCATTCCTGTGGGAAGATCGAGATATGCGGATCGCGGAAACTGGCCGGAGCAGGCAATGAGAGGATCTTTCGACGAACCGGAGTTCGAGCAGCAGCGCGCGCCCCGGCGCGACACGGAAGTCACACTGGGCGCGATTTCGCTCTCCCTGTTGCTGCTGGTGCTTCTTGGTTTGTGCGGACTATGCTTCGGACTTGGCTATTCAATGGGCCACCATGAGCCAGCCGCCGCTGAGGTAACGCCCCCCGCGCCGGCGCATGCGCAAACTGAACAGCCTGCAGACAATGCACATGCGAAGCCCTCGGCAGATGCATCCGAAGCTGTCGTGCAGGCGGCCACAACGCCGCAGAGCGAAACACAGGACGATCCCGAAGCCGCCGGGAAACCAGTCAGTGAATCGACCGCTGCGCGTGTCGCGGCGCCGGCGAGTGCGGGCACCACGCCTCCGGTGGTGCGGCCTGCTTTTGGTGCGCCCGAAACTTCGGTCCAGACTGCACAGGCGCCCGCGACGGGATCGCTAATGGTGCAGATCGCCTCCGTTGCGCAGGCCGAAGACGCCGATGTCCTGATGAGCGCATTGCGCCGTCGCGGTTACGCAGTCGTCGCTCGTCGCGAGCCACTCGACGGCTTGATTCATGTGCGGATCGGCCCTTTCAAAACCCGCGCGGAAGCCGACTCCTGGCGACAGAAGCTCCTGAACGACGGCTATAACGCGATCGTGCAGCCGTAAGCGTCGGCGCTTACAGGATTCCGTCCCAGAGGCGAAGTTCAGCCTCCTGCGGCTTCTCCTCCACGTGATTCTGGGTATCGAACACCATGGTCGATCGTGTCGGCGGGTTGTACTCCGGCCATGCCGGCACACCCGGAGCCGAAGGTGCGTCGCCGCGCAGGAATGCTGTCCATGTCTGGTGCATCTGGTGAGCGAGCGCGGCCTCCGCAACAGCGTTTGAAGCCAGTGGCGAGGGGCGATCCCACACCAGGCGCACATCCAGGGAATGAAAAGCGTACCCGCGCAGAAATCCTCCGGTCTCCGAAAAATCCAGGCGATACATCCACGCATCGCCTCCGCCTTTCACGTGAGCATCGGCCACGCGCAAGCTGGGAATCCAGTACTCCTCGGCAGAAACAGCGCGGATGCGGAGTTGCTCCTCCGTCATTTGCGGATAGACTTCGCGATACCTCTTGTACACCTTGGTGAAATTGTCAGGAAGCAGGTTGCCCAGGTCCGCTGCCACGGGGTCTCTTTGCGGGTGCGGGCCGATGAACAGCGCGCTTTCATCGCGATTGGTGCCGATGAGCAGCCGTTTCCCGCGGCTTGAGCCGGCGGCGATCGATTCCGTGGGATGAAGCGGAACGAGTCCTCCGTCAATCTGGCAGCGTAGAGGGAAATGCTGTGGCCACGCCGCGATGAATTGGCGCTGCGCTTTGATCAGCGTGTCGGCAGGGGCCGTCAGAAGCGTGGAGGGATCGTTCCCCGTGAGCGAGTGCCATTCGTCGGCGAAGCCATGCGCGACCGACTGGCTCTGCGCGCGAGTCCACACGCGTTCCCCACCGCCGCTTTCTGAGATCATCTGGTGAAAGAGCGGCTTGGCGGTGGGAACCCCCATGAGAATGTCAGTAAGCTTGGCGCCGGCCGACTCGCCCCCAATGGTCACGCGCGTGGGATCTCCACTGAAGGCCGCGATGTTGTCCTGTATCCACTTCAAGGCGGCCATCAGGTCGCGTAGTGCATTGTTGGCGCTGCCGGCATAGTCTGCTCCCAGCAGCGGCGCGAGATCGAGAAACCCAAACACGCCCAGCCGATAGGCTACCGAGATGCAGAGCACCCCCTCCTGGGTGATCTCCGAGCCGTCGTACATTGACTCGAATGCATGACCGCCGGTGAAGCCGCCGCCGTGAATCCATACGTAGACCGGAAAAGGGCCTTTTCCGTCGGGGACCCAGATATTGAGATAGAGGCAATCCTCGCTGTGCTCCATCCCCGCCTCTCCCGGTTGCATGGGAGACGGGCCGAAGCGAGTGGCATCGCGTTCACTGTTCCAGGGCTTGATGGGTACTGGCGGCCGGAAACGCAGCGGGCCAATCGGCGGCTCGGCAAAAGGAATTCCGCGAAATTGAAGCGCGCCACCGGCTCGTTCTCCACGCAGCGCGCCGGAAGGGGTTTTGACTGTGACGGGAGTCGTGTCGGGGAGCGAGAAAAGCGGGCGAGAACCAAGTGCCAGGCCGGTGAGGCCAGCGTTCAACAGGAATTTGCGGCGGCTGAAAGACATGGATGGCACGGGTCCCCAAAAGGCCTTTATGGAAACTATACGGGATAGGCTAGGTAGTTTTTCGTGCGCCGGCAACACAGCCGAAGGTATGAAGTTCTAAGTTAAGTACGCATCCATTCGGGCAGACCAGAGGCAATGGAGGCACGGACGGCCTGCATCAGGTCTTCGCGGCAGGCGAAGTTCGCCGGGTCGATCGGTGGATGAAAGATGAAATGGACGGTGCCCGGTTTGATGGTAAGGCTGCCTTTGGCCAGCAGCGTTTCTGTGCCGTAAATCGAAATGGGAATGCACGGCGCGCCCGTTTCCATAGCCAGATAAAACGGGCCCTTTTTGAAGGGCAGCATGCGGCCGTCTTTGGAGCGGGTGCCCTCAACGAACGTGGTGATGTGGATGCCTTCGGCGAGAATGCGGCGTGCCGCGGCTACGCTCTCTTGCGCGCCGGAGACGCTGCGCGATCGGTCAACGGGAATGTACTCGGCAAGCTTGAGGCAGTAGCCAAAAACAGGCATTTTGAACAACGATTTCTTGGCGAAGGCCGAGGTGCGGCCGGGAATCCGTGGAATGAGGCCCGGCGGGTCGAGGTTGGATACATGGTTCGCCATGAAGATGCAGGCCCGCGCCGAGGGAACATTTTGCTTTCCTTCAACGATCACCCGGATCCCGGCGGCACGAAAGCCGGTGCGGACAATGAAACAAACGACCGAGTAAAGGGGCCCGACATTCCCCGTGACAAGCGTGAGGGGGATAAAGATTAAAGCGGAGGGGATGCTCAGAATGATTATGACGATGAAGACGAAGAGCGAAACGATCATAGAGATCCCACCGAGTCCAGGGGGGCCGGGCCAGTGCGCGCAAAGCGGCGCGAATGGGCTCCCACTCTAGTTTCTCATCCATTCGGGAAGTCCCGATGCAATGGCCTGACGAACAGCGTGCATCAGCTCTTCGCGCGTAACGAACTGCGTGGGATCGATGGGTGGATGAAAGACGACATACGCGGCGCCGGGATGCATTTTCAGGCTGCCTTTCCCGAGAATCTTTTCCGTCCCATGGATGGAGACCGGGATGCACGGTGCGCCGGCCTGCATCGCCAGATAAAACGGTCCCTTCTTGAATGGCAGCATGCGGCCATCCGGTGAGCGTGTTCCTTCAACAAAACTGGTAATGTGCAAGCCTTTCTCAAGCACAAGCTGGGCGGCGGAGACACTGGCGCGTGCCTCGGCTGCGTTGCCCGAACGGTCAACGGCGATGAACTCGCCCATGCGGAATCCCATCCCGAGCACGGGCAGGTTCATCAGCGAGCGTTTCATGAAGGCCGAGGTGCGGCCGGGAATCAGCGAGACAAGTGCAGGCGGGTCGAGATTGGAGACGTGGTTCGACATGAAAATACACGATCGGCCGGCAGGCACGTTCTCCAGTCCGGAAAGTTGAAAGCGCACACCGGAAAGCCTGCAACTGCTCGCCAGCATGAAACGGGTTCCTTTGTAGAGCGGATTTGCGTTGCCCGTAACCCACGCCCAGGGAATGAAGAGAACGGCCGTCGGAATCCCGGTGACAACCATGGTGGCGAGAAAAATGAGTGAAGCGATCATGGAAGCGGTTGCCCGCAGTCCTCACCGGCAAAGCGCTGTTCGAGAGCCGCGGGAAGTTTCTCATAAATATTATCGAAGGCGCCATTGGAGAGCAGAACAACAACGTCGCCGGGTCGAAGCTCCGGCACAATGGCCGTTATGATGGCGTCTCCGCCGGCGTGGAGTTCGGCTTGCGCGCCGTGCTGGCGCAGAGATTTAATTACGTCTTCGGGATGCAACCGCTCGGCGTCCGGAATGCGTTGCTGCTGATATACGCCCGAGAGAACGATGCGATCGGCCAGGCAAAGGCTCTCCACGAGATCGGCCTGCAGAACCTTGCGTCGAAGCGTGTTCGAGCGCGGCTCAAGGACAGCCCAGAGGCGCGCATCTGGATAGACCGCACGCAGCGCGCGCAACGTCTCGCGGATAGCGGTGGGGTGGTGGGCGAAGTCGTCAATCAGCGTGATGCCGTTCACGACGGCGCGGACTTCAAGCCGG
>Ga0302278_10001316_pt1 | contig 31018 bp, 27 predicted proteins | sample III_Bog_N3_2_FD_194543 | JGI IMG/M metagenome (GOLD analysis project Ga0302278, IMG submission 194543) | Peat permafrost microbial communities from Stordalen Mire near Abisko, Sweden - III_Bog_N3_2 | ecosystem: Environmental > Terrestrial > Soil > Wetlands > Peat | place: Sweden: Abisko... | reverse complement strand
AGATCCAGGGGATCAATAGAATTCTGAGTTTCGATCGAGGATTCGACGGTTTCGCGGGGATCACTCGGTTGTCTTGAGGCCCGAACGTGTCGATAAGAGCGGCGAAGAAACCGCATAGGGAAGAGTAGGCGACTATCCTCCCGGACTGAGCCATTGCCATAGAATGGTCCGAATGACTGAGGAAATTCATGAACACTCCTGAGAGCATGAAAGCCGAGCTTGCCGCTTGGAACGACGGCGCTGGAATCGACCTCGAAAGTTGGATCAGCTGCGAAGGAAGGTTCTCACTCGCCGTTGGCTACGCATCTATCTTCTGGCCCGCGTTCACTTTGATTGAGGGCTACATCTTGCCACAAGGAGTCTCCGAAGGTTCTCTCCATAGCTGGGAACAGAATGGGAGGAGCCGACAATCGATCGAATGGGTTATGAACCACGTTCACATCGCTGACATCCATCCTCGTAATTGCGGGGACATCTCGATCGACAAGTTGCTCGTTATCGGTAATGTACTCAAGGAAATATACGAGGCTAAACTTCAATGGCAATTCCCGGACCGTCCGTGTTCGGTTGAACTCTTTATTCCGGACGATCCCGATGATCTAACGGAGTATCAGCTCTCCTTTTGGCAAAAGTGCCACGAAGCTCCCGAATAACCGCCAATCCGGAAGCAACTCCGGTTAAGCAGGGCAGAGCGGCACAATCTGCGCCGCCAACTCGCCGTCCGCGCCCACGGTCAGCATCCCGACTGTGATCGGCAACTCGAACCGTCGCGGCCCGCAGGAGCCGGGATTGAAGTACAGCACGCCTTTTTTCTTGTAGATAGTTGGCTTGTGGGTGTGGCCAAAGAGCACCGCCGCGAACTTGCCTGCCGCCGGATCAAGGCGCAGCGTATTCAGGTCGTGCAGCATGTAGATGTATTGGGCGTTGCCTTCGGGATTGTGGGCAAGGTAGACCTCGGTCTCAGGCAGCCTGGCGCATGCGCCTTCGCGATCGATGTTGCCGCGAATCGCTGTAACCGGGGCAATCTCCTCCAAAGCTCTAAGCACCGAAGGTTTGCCCACGTCGCCGAGGTGCAGAATGTGATCCACCCCCGCGAGTGCGGGAGCGACCTCCGGGCGGAGTAGTCCGTGGGTGTCGCTGATGACGCCGATTCTCATGGCAATTGGCCTCGCCTTCCAGAAAAGCAACCGCAGGTCCTTCCACTCAGTAGAACGCAGAGAGCCTGCACAGTTTTGAAAGGGCACGACTTCAGTCGTGCCGAAATGGGGCGCCAAAACCGCTGGGCTTCAGCCCCTGTGGGATGTCTCTGTCCCTTCGCCCAGAATGCATTCTGTCTTTCAACAAGCTCCCGGAGACACAAGGATGGCAGTAGTCAGGATCGGCTTATCTTGGCGCTGCGGGTGGTGCGGGGAGCCTTGTAAGTCAGGCTGGCATGGTTGGGGCTCGGGTGTTTGACCTTGGAGGGGCGGCCGCTTTCGCGGATGCGCCGGTCCGCTTCTTGCCAACTGGGGAGTGAAGACTCGGGCTGGGTCCAGTGGGTGACGGAGGCTTCGTCGCACCAATGGATGAGATGAGTCATGGCGGCCTTGTGTGCGCCGGAGATCATGAACTGGCGCATGCTTTCTTCGCTGTCCCAGGCGGTCATGGTCCAGAAGGTGAAGTGTTTGTCGGGGAGGAATGCTCCGGCGAGGAATCCGGGGGCGCGGCGGACCTGGCGCATTGAGCGCGTGGTGTGGATGAAGAAGAAGGGGAGAAAGCGGATGGAGCGGATGCGGAGGCGGGTGAGGGAGATGAAAGGCATTGAGAAGCAGTTTACAGTTATCAGTTTTCAGTTGTCAGAGATCAGAGAACAGGGAACAGGGAAAAGGGAACAGAAAGGCAGGGACTGAGGGACTGAAGGAACAGGCAATTGGCACCAGGGAATAGGCAATAGGGACAATAAGACGCCCTCTTTCCTGGGCGGGGGTGGTGCTGGTATGCTGCGGGGGCTTGGGATTACGAATTGGCATTGGCAGGAAACCCTTGAGAAAAGCGATTTAGGCGAGGGTGAAAGAGCTGAACGTGGGGAGTGGCTGAAAGGTGTTTGTCAGGCAAGTGCGGGCGAGGACGCCCGCACGACAGCCGGTCTGGAGACCGGCGCTACATTTTGAGAGCGAGGGAGAAAAGCTATGTGGTTTTTGGGAATGGATGTGGGCACGGGCGGGACGCGGGCGGTGGTGGTGGACGCTAATGGAAAGCTGATTGCCGGGGCCGCGGCCGAGCACGCGCCGATGAAGACGGCGCATCCGGGTTGGGCGGAGCAGGATCCTGAGGACTGGTGGCGGGCGGCGAAGGCGGCAATTCATGGAGCGCTGGCGGCCGCGCCTGAACCCCGAGAACAGATTGCGGCGATTGGGTTGACCGGCCAGATGCACGGGGCGGTGATGCTGAATGAAGACGGCCAGGTGCTGCGCCCGGCGCTGATCTGGTGTGACACGCGGACGCAACCGCAGTGCGACTGGCTGACGGAGAAGATTGGCTACGAGCGGCTGATTGAGTTGACATGCAATCCGGCGCTCCCGAATTTTACGGTGACGAAGATTTTGTGGGTGAAGGAGCACGAGCCGGAGATCTTCGAGAAGATTCGGCACATTATGTGCCCCAAGGATTATGTGCGGTACCGGCTGACGGGCGAGTTTGCGATTGATGTGCAGGAGGCGAGCGGGACGCTGCTGCTGGACGTGACGAACCGGCGGTGGTCGAAGGAAGTGGCGGAGGCGGCGGGGATTCCTGAGAGCTGGCTGCCCAAGGTGTATGAGAGCCCGGAAGTGTGTGCGCGGATCAGCGGGACGGCGGCGGGCCTGACGGGGCTTGCGGCGGGAACTCCAGTGGTGGCAGGGGCGGGCGACCAGGGCGCGGGCGCGGTGGGGATGGGGATCTTGCAGCCGGGATCGGTGTCGGCGACGATTGGGACGTCAGGGGTGGTATTCGCGGCAACAGCCGCGCCTACAAAAGACCCGAAGGGCCGTCTGCATACCTTCTGCCACGCGGTGCCGGGCCTTTGGCATGTGATGGGTGTGACGCAGAGCGCGGGGCTGAGCTTTCGCTGGTTGAGAGAAACATTTTTTGCGGCGGAGAACTATGACGCGCTGACGGCGTGGGCGGCGGCGGTACCGGCGGGGAGCGAGGGACTGGAGTGGGCGCCGTATCTGCTGGGCGAGCGGACTCCGCATCTTGACCCGGAGGTAAGGGCCGCGTTTGCGGGCATTTCGACGGTGCACAAGGGCGAGCATTTTGTGAGAGCGGTGCTGGAGGGGGTGGCCTACTCGCTGCAAGACACTTTCAGCTTGTTTGCGGAGTTGGGGATTCCGGTCAAGGGGATCAGGCTGGGCGGCGGCGGAGCACGAGGTCCGCTGTGGAGGAAGATTCAGGCGGGGATTTATGGGCACGCTGTGGAGGTGCTGACGGCGGAAGAGGGCGGGGCATTCGGTTGCGCGCTGATGGCGGGCGTTGGCGCGGGACACTGGGCCGATCTCGATGAGGCGTGCGCGGTGGCCATTGAAGTGGCGCAGCGGATTGAGCCGGACGCGAAAGATGTGGCGGCATACAAGGCTGGGTATGCGAAGTGGAGAAAGTTGTATCCGGCGCTGAAGAGCTTGAGATAAGGTCTGGGGCAATCGGGTATCGGGCTTGGGATGGTGTACATGCGGAGGATGGGTGCGTTAGCCTGACTCCGACCCTACCTATGGAATGAGGGATCCCCGATGCGCCTCCGCCTGACCCTGCCTTCCTTCTTTTGTTTTGCAATTGCACTGACTTCGCCTGGCCAAACAGCTGCACCAGCAGGGACGACGGCTGCTGCGGCATGGCTCACCTGTGCCGACCTGCATCTGGTTCCGGCGGCCCGCGAGTGCACGGCTGTCGCGGCAATTCCAATTGGCAATCTTGGGTTCTTTGTTACCGCGCTCAATGACGCAGAGGATGGTTTTGCGGCCGAGGATCTTGTTGAGCAGAGCCTGGGGAAGAGGAGCGTGCATGCGGATGCTCCGTTTATACGGCTGGAGCGCGCGGATACAGACGAGGCGAAGGCGCTGCTCGCTGCGCATCATCTGGCGTTCGATGCGGAGATGCACGACGAAGGCTACGTGATTGTGCCGGACGACAAGGGGGGGCTGGCGGTAATTGCGGAGACGGCGCAGGGCATGTTCTATGGCGCGCAGACGGTGAAGCAGTTGCTGCGCGGGGCGGGCAAGGACGCCGTGTTGCTGGCGCCGACGCTGCGGGATTGGCCGGCGATGGAGCATCGGGGGTTGAGCGACGATTGGTCGCGCGGGCCGATCCCGAATATGGAGTTTTTGAAGCGCGAGATTCGCACGTTGGCGGCGTACAAGTACAACATCTTCTCGCCGTACTTTGAGCACACGTTTGCATACGCGAGCTCGCCGGTTGCGGCGTTTCCGGGCGGAGCAATGACGCCGGATGAAGCGCGGGAGATGGTGGAGTACGCGGCCAAGTATCACATCACGATCATTCCCGAGCAGGAGTCGTTTGGGCATCTGCATCACGTGTTGAAGTTTGAGCAGTATTCGCACCTTGCAGAGAATCCGCACAGCTCCGTGATGGCGCCGGGCGACCCGGCGACGCTGCCGATGATTGCTGAATGGTTTGGCGAGCTCGCGAAGGTGTTTCCAGGGCCGTGGGCGCATATAGGCGCGGACGAGACGTTTGAGCTGGGGCTGGGGCGCACGCGGGCTGCGGTGGCCGATCGCGGACTGGGCGCTGTGTATATCGACTTCCTGACGCAAATTCACAAGGCGCTGGAGCCGAATGGCAAGCAATTGTTGTTTTGGGGCGATATCGCGGAGCACTCGCCCGACCTGGTGAAGACGCTGCCCAAAGACATGATCGCGGTGCCGTGGGATTACGACGCCAGGCCGAGCTTTACCGACATTATTTCGCCGTTTACCAATGCCGGTCTTGAGACGTGGGTTGCGCCGGGAGTGAACAACTGGAGCCGGGTTTACCCCAACAACAATGAGGCGCTGGGGAACATTCGTGCGTTTGTCAGGGACGGACAGAAGCTGGGTTCAAAAGGAATGATCAATACGGTTTGGAACGACGATGGGGAAGGCATCTTCGACGAGAACTGGTACGGGATATTGTTTGGCGCGGCGGCAGGATGGCAGCAGGGGGAAAGCTCTGAAGATGCGTTCAAAGACAGCTACGGTTGGGCGTTCCATCGCGATCCGACCGGCAAGATCAACGACGCGCAGCGAGCGATTATGGCGGCGCACGCCCTGCTGAAGAAGGCCGGCCTACAAGATGCAGAGGACGGGCTTTTCTGGATTGATCCGCTTGATCCGCTGTCGGCGGAGGGCCAGCAGACGGCGGCAAAGATCAGGCCAGTGGTGAGCGAGCTGCGTATGGATGCCGAGCGGGCGATTACTCTGCTGGCCGAGGCGCGCGCGGCAGCGAAGTCGGAGGAACGGACGCTGGAGAATCCTGAAGCTCTTGACGCGCTGGAACTGGGTGCCCGCAGGGTTGATTTTATTGGGGCGAAGTTCCAGGAGATGGATGAGGCGATCGCGATCTACAACCAGGCGCGGGCAATGGTGGCCACCAAGACGCGGACGAACGAGATCTCGTCGATGCTTGATAACATTGGCTCGAACAACGGCAAGATTGAGGACATGCGCGACGGGTATACGGAGTTAGGGGAGTTATACAAGCGGGCGTGGCTCAGGGATAACAGGCCGTATTGGTTGGATAACAACCTGCGGCGGTATGACCGGGCGGCGGAGATGTGGATTGGGCGCAGCGATCGCTGGCAGAGCCAAGTGGTTCAGCAATGGTGGGACACGAAGACGCTGCCATTGCCGGAGCAGGTTGGGTTCCCGCCGGTGGATGACGGTGGGCACGTGCCGAGTGGGTTTCCGAGGTAGGGGGCGGGGGTGGGGAATATGACTCAATTTAGTCGCCCTTGCTCTTGAGAGGAGGACTTGATGCGAAGAATACTTCTCGCTCTTTGGTTTGGGTTATGGCCGCGCTTTTGGGGCGTGTTTCTCCCGTACTTTCAATTACTGTGTCGGCTCAGACTCTACAACTACTTTTGGGGCGGGGTGTGCGGCCTTGGCCTTTGGGTAACAGACATTACAGTGGGCCTATCTCTTGATTCGCGGCTGTTGCTTGGCCTGGGAGCGCTAGTCTGGCCATTGGGGGTGTCGATGGTTATGTTTCTCATCGGCTGGATGGTCGACAAGATAACTTTCAAGATGCGACTCGTGGTGATTTCCGCTCTACTTGTTTCGTGTCTCTTGACGGAGAATCTTCAGACGCTGATGCAGCCGCCGATGTCAAACATACCGACGTACTACCGGCTATTCGCAGCTGTTTGGTAAGGGCCGAGACGGCCCAGCCGCCGACCCGCCGAACATTTCGCACCAAACTTAGTGACATGCCGGCTGATCTTGAAACGCGTGGCTCTCGGTCATGGACACAAACCCGCGCGCGCAATTCAGGATCTGGTCTTCAAGAGGGGTGTTATGGAAGGTGTCAGGGGAAATGAAAGTGGCCGCGTTGCGGATAGCGACGTAGTTTGCACTCAGGGTTCGCATGTTATTGAACTCTGTAGAGAGTAGGGGGTAAGCGCTGTGGTCGTCACTTGTGGATGCGGCGGCGGAGGCCAGCTCCAGATTCTTGTTAGCCAGCGCCTGCTGATCGGATATCCAGTCTTCTGATGCGGGGCTGTTTTTCAAGACCGCGTTGACGATCACCGTCCGCCATTCGCGGATCACGCTCATCTCCTCAATGCCCGCCTGCGTGAACGCTCTCGAGAAGCCCGCAGTTGCATGGTTCGCGAGGGCCGGCGCGTCTTGTTCGGAGGGAGGAAGCGTAAGGACTGTCTGATTGGCTTTGAATGACAGCGTTCCGTGAGTTAGCCGCGCAAGTGTCTCGATGTCGATATACGACTTGCCGTTGACCTGAACGAGCTGCGCCTCTCCCTGGTGTCCCGCGATTGTGAGTGTGGAACTCTTCGGGGTCGTTTGCGCGTGGCCATTTGCCGACAGCATTGGTATTGCGGTCAAGATGGCCGCAAGCACAGCAACTCTCATTTTCATCGGATGTTCCCCCGGCTGTCCGCTTGCTGTTTCTCCGGTTCCTATTTCTCTACGTCGATTTCTGGATACTTGCGCTTGACCGCGGCGACCACCGTGGCGTGTTCCGGTTTTCCGCTGGAGCGGGCCAGCGCATCGCGCGCATGGGCAGCGTCCTCAATCGGGTAGCGCCGCGTCTTCGGATAGACAAAATCTGCTGTCGGCAGTTCCTGCCGCTTCTCATACGTAAGCTTTGTCATCGTTGTTTCTCCTTTCGTTGCTGTTCCGGGTCTTCCTCACCGGTAGGATGGCCCAGCCCGAGCGCGATTTGCACCGGGCCTCGATGCTGTGGAGTCCGCGGGCTGAAGAAAATATTCTCTTCGAGCAGACGGAGAGAAATCTGAGCTATCGGATACATAGCAAGCACGCAACGCCGGGCGCATCGCGAGCGGCCTTGCGATGCGCAGGCGCAGGTGCAGGCTATGGCCGCACGCCGGAGGAGACTAAAATGGCGCTGGAATGGAGACAAGTGAAATGGTGTCACGACGGAGCTTTGTAAAGAACTCGATGTTGACGTCGGCTGCGGTGCTGTTGGATGGAGCATCGGTAATTGGAGCGGCGGCTCCGGCGGTTGAGGCCGGTGTTCCGCGCTTTGGCGTGAATTATGTTCCGCGCAAGCGCTGGTGGTACTGCTGGCTCGATTGGGATCAGCAGGCCATTGAAGATGATTTGAGCGGCATTGCGGGCCTCGGGCTGGATCACATCCGCATGCAGTGCCTGTGGCCCTATTTCCAGCCGGGCATCGGCACCGTGAGCGAACAAGCCCTGGCCCACCTTCATCAACTATTGGATGCGGCCGACAAGGTTGGCCTGGATGTTGAAGTAACCGTGCTGAATGGATGGATGAGCGGGCTCTCGTTCATGCCTCCGTGGGTTGCGCCGCTGGTTGATCCCTGGCATGGCAAGGCGGGAAACATCTTCACCGATCCGAATGTGATTGAAGCCGAGAAGCTGCTGTTCAGGCGGATCGCGGAGACAGTCGGTGGGCACAGGCGCTTTCTTGGATTTGATATTGGCAATGAGTTAGGCGTGTTACAGGGCACGAATGGGAACCGTGTGACGACGGCGGAGGCTGATGCATGGGCGACGGAGATGCTGGGCTACTGCGACCAGGTTGCGCCGGGAAAGTTCCACGTGAACGGCATCGACCATGTGCATTGGTTCAACGACTACGGGTTCAGCCGCGAGGAGATTGCGACTACAGGGCACGCGTCGGTGGTGCACTCGTACATCTTGTTTGACGGCGTTTTGCAGCGGGCCAGGTATAACGACCCCGCGGCGCTGCATTTGGCCGAGTATGAGATCGAGCTTGCAAGCGCGTACGCTACCGATCTGAACCGCAAGGTGTGGGTAGAGGAGACAGGATTTGGCAACGAAGTGCCGGACAGTTACAAGCCGGAGTTCATGGAGCAGTCGGTTCGCAACATGATGTCAACGGGCAAGGTGTGGGGCGTGACCTGGTGGGGTTCGCACGACATCGATCCGGCGGTGAAGGGCTTCGATCCGCTCGAATACACGCTGGGGTTGCTTGATTTGAGCAACAAGCCAAAGCCGCAGGGGCGCAAGTTTGCAGAACTCGCTGCGGAGTTCAGGCAGACGGGGCAGGCGACAGAGGCGCGAAAGACGGCGCTGGTGATTCCGGATAATGGGCTGTCGACCAACTCCTGGCCACCGGATTGGAAGTTCGCGACGGCGTATATGAAGCTGATTGAGCGTGGAGTGAGGCCGGCGATCGTGCTGGAAAGCCGGGCGAAGGAAGCTGATTATCTGAAGGCGCGCGGCATCAGTGAGCTGATTGCGCTTAAGGCATAGGGCTGGCGGACGGTGCGCAGTTGCATCGCGCTGTCGACTATCTTCTCGATTTAGGGATTCGCCCGAGGCGAGGATCGCGACGAAGCAGAAGGTCGCAGGCGTGAAGGGCCTCTGCCTCGAAGTTTGGACCGTCGCTCGGGATGAGGAGCCAATGGCCGATCATGTCTCCCAGAAGCTCGATGGAGCGGAGGGAAGGGAACTCGCGGCGTAACTTAGGATCTTTGGGGTTTGCGGTTGCAGAGAGAACAAGCCAGACGCCGTTGTCCCGCGAGGATTTTGGAGAATCGCGGAGCATGAAAACCAGGTGGTCGCCGAGGTAGACAGCAAAGCCGGAGAACATGCGACGCACCTCGGGGCTCAAGGGCATGAGCGCATCCAGAACGAACGGATGCGGAGGGGCCTTTTTAGGTTTGGGCGGACGCGGCATGGTGTTTATGGTCTAACAGAAGGGACGGTGGAGTCGATCTGAATGGAAGATAACAGACCAGACTGGGATGGGGACCAAAAGGTAACAGGGGCTTGGGGCCGTCCGGCCTTGGCAATCTCATTCAGGGGGCGATAGCATTTCAGCGTGTTGCATGAACAGGGAGATTCCGCATGAATCCAAAGGTCGACGCATTTTTTCGGAAGGCGAAAAAGTGGGTTGAAGAATCGGAAAAGTTGAGAGAGATCCTTCTAGACTGCCCGCTGACCGAAGAGTTGAAGTGGGGCGAGCCTTGCTATACCTATCAAGGAAAGAACGTCGTTCTAATCGGTGCGTTCAAGGAATGCGTGACGCTCTTGTTTTTCAAAGGCGCGTTGTTGAGTGATCCGCACAACATTCTGGTGACGCCGGGAAAACTGCAGGCGGGCCGGCAGATCCGGTTCGACAGTGTTCGCGATATCAAGGCGATGGAAACGACGATAAAGACCTATGTCTATGAAGCGATAGAAGTGGAACAGGCCGGATTAAAGGTGGCGCTGAAGAAACATGAGGACTATGTGATTCCAGAAGAGCTGCAAAGGAAGCTGGATGCGGATCTCGCCTTTAAAGCGGCGTTTGAAGCACTCACTCCGGGACGGCAAAGAGGATACATGTTTCATGTCGCTCAGCCGAAGCAAGCCAAAACGCGTGAGTCACGAGTTGAAAAGGTGATGCCGCGGATTCTTGAAGGCAAGGGATTGACCGACGACTAGAAGCGGACGCGGATTGGGGTGGACGATTGAGTGGGTGTTTTAGCTTGAGGGGATTCGAGTCAGTTTTCAGTTGGGACTTTCAACGCCTCATCCACAACCAACACGGGCACATTTCCTTTGCGGCCTTCAATTCTCAGCCCCAACTGATCTTCAAGGGTCCTGTGCCATAGCGCGAACATATCCGTGCCCAGCTCAGGGTGCATATCCACGGTGAAGTCAAAGATGCCATGCATCCCGGTTTCGTCGAGCACCGGAATCTGGGTTGCGCTGGCTCTTACTGGCTCGGCTGGATTGTCTGCTGCCGGAATGGTTAGCTGAACGGAAAGCAGGTCAGCGAATTCGCGCATGTCCCCATGAAAGTGAAATCCAGGTGCGGCAGAGACAGCTTCTCCGTGGCTCGCCGGGCGGATCTTCAAACCCGATTTTCCCACCTTCAGTTCGTATGCGCGCATCTCTCGATTTTCGCTGTGCCGCGTCAGCTTGAATCGCTCGGCAAGCAGGTTTCGCAGCATCATTGCAATTTGCTCCCGTGTAACAGCTCCAGCCGACTTGGCGTCGATATCGTATTCGTTCTGCCCGATCCAGCGTGGCCCGATCACTTGGCTCAGTTGCAGATGGTAAGCCTCGGCCAGCAGGCGCTTCACGGTGACATTCCTGGCGGTGATCCCAGACGGCGAATACGTGAGTTGGTTGTTATAGTCCGGTCCCACCGGGTGTTGGCAAGGCCGGACCGAGGCAACGTCAAACGCAGGCGCCGGCGTTGAGGCTTGACCGAAGGCCACTGAGCAAGAGAGCGCAAGAAGAGTGATTAGGGGCGGGGCGCGCATGGCATTGAGGATACCCGCGGGCAGAAGACGCGGCAAACTGCAAAAGAAGCGACAGGTCTCACTGTGCTTCGGGGTGTCTTGCTCCGCGGCGTACGAAGCTTGGGGAGCTGAACATCCTGGGGGTCGGATTTTGTCGGTCGAACGGTGTGATTTAAATCACAGGGCGGGGTGCAGAATGTCACTGCCCCAGGCTCAGGGTTAAGCGCAGACTCGAAATCCTAGAGGATTATAAGTAAATGCGCCTCAGGGTGTTGGAGGTTCGATGAGCTTCGCTACGGGTATGAAAACAATCGTTGTTGCGACTGACCTGACGGGCCAGTCGGAAGCGGCTCTCGAGTATGCGCGCAAACTTGCCGGGGGGTATGGGGCCCGGATTGTGCTGGCACATGGCACCGATCCTGTGGAATATGCGGCTGTGGACGCGGTGCCGGGGCGGGTGCTGCGAAGCATGACGGAAGAGGCGCGGACGGCACTGGAGAAGCTTTCGGGCGAATTGCTGCGGAAGGGAATTCCCAGCCACTCCGAGATTCGGCAGGGAGCGGTTGCGGAGATGCTGGTGGCCGTGGCCAAACAGTATGAGGCCGGGCTGATTGTGATTGGAACGCGCGGGATGCAGGGGGCGGGCGCCGTGCTTGTCGGGTCGATCGCTGAGCATCTGGTAAGGTTGTCGCCGTGCCCGGTGCTGGCGGTGGCCGCGGACTGGAATGCGGGTGAATTCCGTCCCACGCCGGGAGGACCGGTGCTGCTGGCCATGGAGCGCAACGATGCGGCTGCTGCGGCAGTGGGAACCGCGTATTCGCTGGCCGAGACGTTTCATCGGACGTTGATTGTTCTGCATGCGAGAGGGCCGGCTGAGGCCTCGGCATTTCTCAACACAAGTGCTTCCACATTGGAGGAGTTTGGCATACAGCCCAGCGGGCGTACGCCCGTCCGCTTCGTCGTGAAAGACGGAAATCCCGGCGATGCGATTGTGGAGGCTATTCACCAGTACCAGCCGAGCATGCTGGTGGCCGGCGTAAAGCGGACAAGCGATTCGACGGGACCACACGGGACAGCCTTCGCGCTGCTGGCACGCTCTCGAGTTCCGGTCCTCTGCGTACCGCCTGAGACCTTAACCCCTTCGAGGGAGCAGGAGTTTCAAGTTCAGGCCGCCATCAAATAATTTCGACTCGTAAAAACCCGGAGCAGGCTGGAACCGGGAAACGAGCAACAAGGAGGAGCAATAGCGAGCGGCTCGACATCTGGAATTGGTGGAGATTTGAGGGATTGAATTTTTCGGTCCTGCCACGTCATCCAGAATCGGCATCAGGTACGGCCGCGAGAGATTGAGGTGGATCTTGAGAAGTCTCGATCACAAACGCGTTCACCCCCCTCCGCGAGCGGCGTGGCCATCCATTGGCGACCAAACCGTCGATGCAGTTCGACAGGCGAAAACGGGAGATAGAAAGATGCAGTCCGAGGAGAGTTCCAGGGAGGGGTCTCGGGAGAGATCCGGACAAAAACCTGGAGAAAGACCCGAGCAATTAGACCTTGCACATCCTCGTCCGATTGCCGAGTTGCTCGATTGCCCTCCGCCGGCCCGGGAATTGCTCGATTTGTCGGCGCAGTTCATGAACTTCGATGTCCCTGAAACAGTGTTCCGCCAGGGAGCAACCTGCCATGGCCTGTATGTGGTGATCTCGGGGCAGTTTGTGCGGAAGGCAGAGAGGCAGGAGACGAGGCTCGTTCTGGGACCGGTTCGGCCGGGACAACTGGTGGAACTTGGTCCGCTGCTGTGCGACGGAACTCATACCTACACGCTCAGCACACAGGAGGCGGGTTCGATTCTAATGCTCCCCAAAGATGCGCTTTATGAGGCATTTAGGCAGCATCCGCCGCTCCAGATGCATCTGCTGGAGGAGCTGGCCAGGGAGGTATCGCGGGGCTACATCACAAGCTGCAGGGACTGGGCCGGGAGAATGCGCCAGCGGACCAACGTCTTGACATCGGATTAGGCCGGGAATTTTTCCGGCGTGTGGGAAACGTAGCGAAATCCTGGGTTTCGCTCCCATTTGCGTGTCAAATTGGCCGTTTGAGCCTCTTGCAAATGAGCTATACTCGAATGGACCGAGCATTGACCTAACTATGGCCTCTTTCCATCCGCATCACCCGCCTGAAGATTGCATTAACTGTGAGCATCGCCATCTGCGTATGTTCTGCAATCTCACGCCGGAAGCTCTTCGGGACTACGACGGGATTGGAATCATGATGAGCCATGCGAGGGGAGCGAAGCTCTTCTCGGAGGGCGACGCGGCTCGCAATGTTTTTGTGATCTGCTATGGCCAGGTGAAGATCTCCTCGACGTCGCGCGATGGCAAGACGATGATCCTCAAAATTGCCGGGCCGGGCGACGTGATGGGACTCAGCGCGGTTCTGGCAAACGTTCCTCACGAGGTTACGGCGGAAGCCATTGAGCCATGCCAGGTGAAGACGGTTCGCAAGCAGGAGTTCGTTGACTTCCTGAGCCAGCATGGAATTGCCAGCATGCATGCTGCCCAGTCTCTTTCCGGCGAATATCTGACAGTCTTCCATGATGCAAAGCGGCTCGCTTTGTCTGGCTCTGCCGCCGGCCGTCTTGCCCGCCTCTTGCTGGATTGGGGAAAAGCGGCGCAAAATGGCAAGCCGGAGATTCGTTTTACCATGGCGCTGACCCACGAAGAGATCGCCAACATGGCGGGGACTTCGCGCGAGACAGTGACACGGCTCCTGAACCAGTTTCGGCGCGATCAGTGGATCACGATCAAGGGCGCCAGCCTGACGATCGTGAAGCCGGATCAGCTCGAACGCTTGACCGCATAAGTTCTGCGCCTTAAAACAGAATTCAAACCGAAATGCTCGATCCGGATGCGGCCCGTGTGTCGCGACTCCGATTTCCCGTGTCCTTGAAGCCCCTCCTGCATGGAAATCAATTCTCCCGCGCTCGGGCCGGGAGTTGGTCGAGCGGAATTGATGCCGAATTGTCTCGATTCGGCACACAAGGTGCTCTGCAATTGGAATCTGCCAATGACGCTGTGCTGGCCGCGGGGACGCGACCTCTTAATGAACTCTCAGAGTTGGTCCGATAAATGGATTGAAGCCTTGGAACCCATTAAGGCTCTCTCCTTGGAGCGCGACACGTGCAGGCACAGATCAACGAACAAACAGTTGTGAACGCCAGTCGCCAGTTTTGGGAGCAGATGCTGTCGATGAGCGTTGAGGCTTTGCCGGCAACGCAGCAGGGCGCCTTGGCTGCCGGGCACATGTTGGGCAGTGTTGCGCTCTCAGGCGTCTGGAAGGGCCGGATTGAGGTCCGGATGGCAATCGGGCTGGCGTACGAGGCAACAGCAGCGATGATGATGCAGGCGGTTGATTCGGTGGCCGAAGCAGACGCCCTGGATGCGACCAAGGAGATCGCCAACATGATTGCGGGGGTCATCAAGTCGTCGTTGCCGCGACCATGCACGATGACGGTGCCAGAGTCGGGCGTTGAGGCTGAACCGCTGCGCAGGGGAAGCATGAGCGAGGAGTGCCTGGACGTCAGCTTTCGGCACGCTTCAGGCGAGTTTCTGGTGCGAGTGTTGGAGCAGGAATGCGTGGCCGGGCTGACAGTCCGAGAGTGAGTCCGCGGAGCCGGAAGGTCATCGCCGCATCGGCAAAGGCAAGGTAAAGCGATTCAATTAAAGTGCCATCAAATGAGAGGGTTTGGAGCTGAGCCAAACTCGGATTTCTTTATTGAATCCTTATGGGATTTCTTAGTACTTTGGGGAATGGATAACTTTCCGCTTTGTAGATTCCTTGTACAGCCCACAAAGAAAAAATAGCCGAAACCTGCGTTTGTGAGCGGTCGCTCATTGACACGCAACTCGAGCTTTTTCGATCGCCTGATATGCAACTCAACTGGATTATCTGGAGGTAGGCGCAATGTCTTTTCATCGGAATCGAAGTGTATTCACACTGGTGCTGGTGGTTCTGGCGCTGCTGTTCACGGCTCAGCGAGGCGCATTGGCGCAGACGTTTCGCGGCGGCATCAGCGGCACAATTACAGATCAATCGGGAGCAGTCGTGCCTGGGGCATCTGTGACTGCGGTGGAGACGAGCACGAATACCTCCTACAAGGCTGTGAGTTCGAGCGCCGGTGAATTCGCGTTTGCCAACATGCCCCTGGGCAGCTACACCATCACGATCACGGCCACGGGCTTCAAGAACACCAAAGTTGACAAGGTCCCGGTGACCGCGGCCTCCACCTATGCGCTTCCCATCAAGCTGGCGGTGGCGTCGGCGGGTGAGACGGTTGAGGTGACCGCAGACTCGCTCAGCCTGGACACGGTCACGGATACGCAGTCGACCGCGTTGCCGGAAGAGGTGGTCCAGAATCTGCCCAACAGCGGGCGTGACTTTACGCAAATGCTTTCGCAGACGCCGGGCTTTGCCGGGCTTTCAACGGGCGGCGGCGCGGGAGTGGCGAGCGTAAACGGCACGCGCTCCAACTCGGTGAACTGGCAGATTGAAGGCACGGACAACAACGATCTCTGGTGGAATATTCCTGCGGTCAACCAAGGCGGCGTAAATGCAATTGCCGGCGTGATTCTTCCCATTGATGCGATTGAGAACTTCTCGTTCGAGACGGCAGGATCGACGGAGCTTGGCCGCAACTCGGGCGGCACGGCAAACCTGACGATCAAGTCCGGAACGAACCAACTCCATGGCACAACCTACTATTTCAACCACAACGAATTCTTTCAGCACTCGAACCCGTTTACGGGCGTCGACACTGAAACTCGCAATCAACACGCCGGATTCTCGCTGGGCGGGCCGATCTGGAAGGACAAGGCGTTTTTCTTCGTGGCCGGTGAGACTCAGTGGTTCTTGATTGGTGGCCAGAACAAAGCTACTGAGCCGTCGGCGGCATATCAGGCTGATGCACTCGAGGTGCTGAATGCATGGGGTATTCCGGAGAACCAGGTTTCGAAGAACCTGCTGAGCGGGACAGGTAGCTACAAGGCGCTCTGGCCCGCGTCGGCTCTAACCGGCCCGGACTCGACGCTAAACTACACTGCTACGGGCAACACCACGGGCCACAGCTACAACAGCATCGTGAAGTTTGACTATCAATTGAGCGAGAAAGACCACATTGCCGCGAGTTGGTTTGCGGGAGAGGGAACTCAAACCGCGCCCACGCATTCGGCTTTGTCGCCTTATTTTGAAAATGCGCCAATTCACGTTGAGAACTATTCAATTGTTTACAACCGCGTGCTGACGTCGTCTATCACGAACCAGCTTTCGGCGGGCGTGAGCTATTTCAACCAGGTATTCAGCGATGCCGAGACGGACTTCAATCCGATCGGCCTTGGATTGAATACTGGGGTCACGGACCCTTCTCTCAAGGGATCGCCGAACATCATTATTGGGCCCACCGCGGCGAGTGTGGGTCTGACAGCCGGTGGCAGTGGATTTGACCCAATCGGGGTCACGGCGCCTTCCGGCCGAAACGACATTACCGGCCACCTGGATGACTCGCTCGCATGGACCAAGGGCGCGCATGAGTTCAAGTTCGGCGGTGAGTACCGCCAGGCCCAGGTTGACGACTTCTATCAGACCGGGGAACGCGGCACGATCTACTTCGATGGTTCGCAGGGACCGTGGGCTACGAGTGCATCTGCTTGCGCGGCGCTGTCGAATAAGACCCCGACCGCAGCCACCATTGCCGGTCTTCCCCAGGATCCGAACGTCTACTTTCTGGCAGATTTCCTTTCCGGTTGCTTTGACCCAACTAACTCGGAAGAGGTGGTTGGCGATCCGAAGCGGCAGGTATTCGTTGATACGTTCTCTCTTTCCGGTCAGGATTCATGGCACATTACCCCAAAACTGAGCCTGGATTACGGGTTGCGCTACGACTGGGAGGGGCCAGTGCACTCGCAGTTCGCGAACCTCTCGGTCTTCGATCCAGCCGTAAGCGGTGGGCTTCGGGTGCTGAAACCGAATCAAGGGGTGTGGAACAATTTCTGGGGCGGAGTGAGTCCTCGCGTTGGCTTCTCTTATGCGGTTCTTCCGACAACCGTGGTACGCGGTGGATTTGGCTTCTACTATGACTCGATCTACATGAAGTCGGTCTTGCAGAGCAACGGCTCCACGAATATTGCGGTCTTCGGCCCGGGGCTCAATCCAGCCGGAACCGAGGAAGTGGCGCAGGCGTCGGGGATTCTGAACACTGTAATCGAGCCCGGAACGCCGATCTTTCAAACATTGGGTCAGGCTTTGGCCGGCGCAGGAACAGTGAAGATCTCGACATTCGATCCGAACTTCCGTCCGTCGTACACCGAATCGTGGGACCTGAACATTCAGCACAGCTTTACACCGTCGATCATTGGGCAGGTTGGATATGTGGCGACCGCGGGCAGGCATCTGATGGGGCTGTTCGACATCAATCCTGGTCAGTTGAACAGCTTGAATGTTTCGGTGCCGTACCCAGGGTCGTCGGAAGGGACGATCGCTCGTCGCCAGACCGCGGGAACAGTTGCCGGGTGCTCCCCGCAATACAGCGGCGCGACGCCAGACTCGCCGGGCAATTTCCTTCAATGCTCACGCCCGTATTTCAGCCAGTTCCCGAACTTCTCGGTGATTGACGAGGCGAAGAGCAACCTTGGGTCGATCTACAACTCATTGCAGTCGAGCTTGAGAATCCAGAGCTGGCACAGCCTGAGTGCGCAGATTGCATACACCTGGAGCCACGCTCTGGACTATGAGACGGGCCTGCTTCCGTACGAGCCACAGGATCCGACCAACGAGAGCGCGGAATACGGAAACTCGGACTTTGACGTTCGCAACACTTTCACCGGCTATCTCGACTACCATGTTCCGACTCTTCCGGGACCCCAACGGCTGATGAAGGGCTGGGAGGTAAACTCTGGCTTCTCATTCCACGGAGGAACGCCTTACACAGTGGCTTCATCGAGCAACCCGAGCGGCAACGGCGAAGGTGCAGACCGAGCAGTTCAGGTTGCGCGAAATCCGTCTGCCGGAATTTCTCACGCGATATGCGGGGGAGGGGTACAGTGGTTTGCTGCGAGTTCAAATCTGTGCGGGGAGTCGACGCCGGCGGCATTTGTTGACGCAGCCTCCGGCACGTATTCGCCGACTCGCCGCGGTCAGAACTACAACCCTGGCTACGGTGCCGTGGACGTCGCAATCTTTAAGACAACGCAGATCACCGAGAGGTTGAGCGCGCAGTTCAGCGCTAACATCTTCAATATCTTCGACCGCACGAACCTGGCGCCTGTTGGCTTTCCAGGAACCGGGGAAGGCGGCGTGATCGGCTCAACCGTTGGAGTCTACCTTGGCAACCCGGGCATTGGGCCTGGCGAGCCAGTGAACGCGGAGTTTGCGATAAAGCTGATGTTCTAAAAGCAGTTCACAGTTCTTAGTTCGCAGTTCACAGTTAAAAGGCCCGGTCGCTCCTTACGGAGCGGCCGGGTTTTTTGCGCTTGATGACCTGCAACTCCGGAGCCGCTTGAGTGCGCGGGTAGATGTGCAAGAAGTGAAAAGCCCCGCAAGCATACGGGGCCTCTCATGAATCTGAATGGGGAACAGTAGCCAGAGGGCTACGCTGCGATAACTACGAACTGTGAACTACGAACTGTCTTACGACAGGTGAGTGAAGGGATGTTCGGCGAGGCGGGCGGGGAGCCTTGGCGGTACGAGACCAGCGGTCGGGCTGGCCATGACTTCTTCAAACGCCTTGCGGAATGCAAGCATTTCGTCGTGGGTGCCCACGGTGATGCGAACCTGGGTGGGCCAGGCCGGCCAGATGCGGCCGATGTAGATGTCCTTCGCGGCCATGCCTGCCAGCACTTCCTTGCCGGGCCGTTGCACGTCGAGCATGAAGCAATTACTCACCGACGGAGTGCAAGCATAGCCCTTGCTCTTGAGCCAGTCGAGAGTATCCACGCGAACGTCGCCGATGATCTTGCGGCGCTTGAGGACGAGCTCATCGTCGAGCAAGCTGGCCTTCGCCGCCGCGAGGGCAGTGATGGGGAGAGCATTGAATCCGCCGTGCGTGGAGATTTGCTTGAGCAGATCGGGGCGACCAACAGCGAAACCCATGCGAATTCCGGCCATGCCATACAACTTGGAGAAGGTGCGCAGAACGACCACGTCCTTGCCTTCCTTAACAAAGTTCAACGCGCTGGGCACACCGGACAGGTGGATGTAGGCTTCGTCGATCAGCAGGATGGATCCCTTGGGCGCATTGGCCACTGCCCACTCGATGTCGGCGCGAGGCGTGATGGTTCCGGTCGGATTGTTGGGGTTGCAAATATAGATGACGCCGGGCGTGGAAGCGGCAGCGATCATTGCCTTGATATCGTGCGTCGCCTCGCCTTTCGGGTCGGCCAGCGGAACCTTGATGACGGGCGCACCCACAATCTGGGCAGCCCAGGTGGGAGCCTCGTAACCCGGATCGGCAACAACCAGCGGCTTGCTCTTGCTGGTAAAGCTCAGGACGGTGTAGTGAAGCGGTTCGCTGGAACCGGCAAACGCCATGACCGAGTCGGGTTCAAGCCCTTCCTGCTTTGCGAAGATCTCTTCTATCTCTTCCTGCATGGGCATCAGGTAGCGTCCGCCGCGGGGAACGATCTCGATCATGGCCTGGCGCGCAGCCTCAGAAGGCCCCAGCGGGTTCTCGTTTGCGTCGATGTGAATGCCCTTGTTGGGATCGGCGAAGTGGGGGCGCTGGGCGAGGGCGAGATGAGCTTCAGTAAGGATGGGAACCGTGGCAAGCGCGGAGGCGCCGGCGGCAAAACGGAAGAAAGTACGGCGCGAGAAGCCGCTACAAAGGGTGGGATCAACAGCGGTGTTCATGGGCGACACTCCTTGAATCGAGGATGGAATTGGGAATTGAGGATGGGATGAGCGAGGCTTCCCGCCACAGGCACGAGCGGTGCAAAGGGCTCTAAATGTTGGTTTTTAGGGGGAGAAGAGGGTTCCATATCTCAAGGTATCGCCGAATTGCCGGGAACACAAGGGGGAAACACATCAGGAGATTTCATCCGTTTGTCATCGTGAATGAAGTGAGTAAAAAGTGGGCGGAAGCTTGGAGAAGTCCGATGTTTGATGACTATGGTAGACTTCGTTCGGAAAACGCTTTCCGTTTCAAGTTGACTTCTTGTTTGGCACTGACTCCTCCAGAGCGACAGGCTCAGTTTTGTTCAGCAGGCGGCAGGTTTTTGCGGCTTGACAACCGCACGAGTAAACCCATTTACTTAGGGGCGAACGTCTGATGGCTCCACAGGCGGAATCACCCTGGTTCAGGTGACTGAATGTTCGAATTGACTCAAAGCATCGCGGGCGGTCTGGTACCGGCTTCCGCTCCCAGGGCACTGGCCCTGGGCGCACCATCGCTGGCCCATCTCAGCGTTCTCGACCTCGCCGTAATCGCCATCTACTTCGTCATCGTGATCTGGATCGGCTTCTATCTGAAGTCGAAGTCCAACACCAGCGAAGAATTCTTCATGGCCGGGCGCGAGATGACCGCGTGGATCGCCGGACTGAGCTTTGTCTCAGCCAACCTCGGCTCGCTCGAACTGATGGGCTGGGCGGGCTCGGCATATCAGTACGGCATTCTGGCCGCGCACTGGTACTGGATTGGCGCCATCCCCGCCATGCTCTTCCTGGGTATGGTAATGATGCCGTTCTACTACGTGTGCAAGACGCACTCGGTGCCGGGATACCTGAAGCTGCGCTACGGACAGGGTTCGAGCACGGTAGCGGCTGTCTCCTTCGCCTTCATGACCGTGCTGATGAGCGGCGTGAACATGTTCGCCATGGCCGAAGTGATGAAGATTGTTCTCGGCTGGGATTTGAGCTTCTCCATCATCGTTTCCTCGCTGGCTGTCGCCGCTTACGTCGCCCTCGGCGGCCTGCGCTCCGCCATCTTCAACGAAGTGCTTCAGTTTGTGCTCATCTGGGGCGGCGCGCTGCTGGTGCCGATTCTCGGACTCATCGAAGCGGGCGGCTGGAACGGTTTCAAAGCCAAGCTCGCGGCGAATATTGCCAAGGGCGTTACAGCCAATGGCGACTACACGCACATGTGGCGCAGCATGGGCCACTTTGCAGATAACCCGATGGGCATTCACTGGACCGGCATTGTGTTCGGCCTGGGATTCGCGATCAGCTTCGGCTACTGGACTACCGATTTTCTTGTAGTCCAGCGCGTGCTGGCGGCCAACAGCCTTCGCTCAGCGCGTTTGGCGCCCGTGATCGGCTCCTTCTTCAAGATGGCCGTGCCCTTCATCGTCATCCTTCCCGGGTTGCTTGGCCTGGTGGTCTTGCAGAATTCGGATGGCAGCCTGATGCACCTGGTCGGCGAAAACGTGGTCGCCGCGAATCCGGGCGCGGGCCTGCACAGCTATAACGAAGTGCTTCCGCTGATGATGGTGCGCTACCTTGGACCGGGCCTGCTCGGCCTCGGCATCACCGCATTGATTGCCGGCTTTATGAGCGGCATGGCGGGCAATGTGAGCGCCTTCACCGCCATCTTCACCTACGACATCTATCAGCCGCACATCGTCAAGCACGCCAAGGACGAGCACTATGTCCTTGTCGGCCGAATTGTCACCATAGTCGGCGTGGTCATCTCCATTGGCGCAGCCTATATGGTGATGCATGCGGCCGGCATCATGGATTATGTGCAGGCGCTCTTCAGCTTCTTTATCTCGCCGCTGCTGGGCGTGGTGCTGATGGGAATGTTCTGGAAGCGCGCCACCAGGGCGGGTGGTTTCTGGGGCCTGCTGATCGGAACCCTGACCTCGATCTCGCTTTGGGCGTGGGTCCATTTCGATCCCAGCGCGCTGCGCTACGTGGCCATCTCGCCCGATGCCAAGCCCATGGCCGAGGACATGTACCGCGCCCTGTGGTCGGTCTGTACTTCTGTCCTGGTGACCTTCATCGTGAGCATCTTCACCAAGCCAAAGACGCTTGCCGAGTTGAACGGCGTCGTCTACGGGGCAACCAAGCTGCCTACGGAAGAGCCTGTTCCGTTTTACAAGAACGAGTGGTTCTGGACGGTGATCGCGATTGTAATCTTCCTGGCGCTCAACATTTACTTCTGGTAGAGAGGAAACACCATGCACAATTCAGGGATCTCGATCTGGTTTTTCATTGGAGTTCTTCTCACCATCTATGGGGCCATGGTTCTGGGTTACGGAATCTTTGAACTCGTGACTGGGCATACGGCCAACGTGATTCTGGCCAATCTGCACGCGCCGGTCTGGTGGGGTGCAATCTTGTTGGCGCTCGGCCTGTTCTACGGCTTGCGCTTTCGCCCGGGCCGCAACGGTTAAGCATTCAGTGCGGATTTAAGGAGCAATCATTTTATGGCAGCGCAAAGAACGATGACATTTGGTGTGGTGGTTGGAAATCGCGGATTCTTCCCGGATCATTTGGCGAAGACTGGACGCGACGAGATCATTGCAGTGCTTGAGGCAGCGGGGGCCAAGGCAATTGTGCTCGGACCCGAGGACTCAAAATATGGCGCGGTGGAAACCTATACCGAGTCACAGAAGTGCGCCGAGCTTTTCAAGAAGCATGCTGAAGAGATTGACGGCATCATCATCACGCTGCCCAACTTCGGTGAAGAGCGCGGCATTGTGGACGCGATTCGCCTGAGCGGCTTGAAGGTTCCGGTGCTGGTGCAGGCCACGCCCGATCGCTCTGACAATATGACGATCGCCGTGCGCCGCGACTCGTTCTGCGGCAAGATGAGCGCATGCAACAACATGATGCAGTACGGCATCGACTACTCGCTGACCACGCTGCACACGGAATCGCTCAGCTCGCCCGAATTCACGGCTGATTTGGAGTGGTTCTCGCAGGTCTGTCGCATCGTGAAAGGCCTGAAGAACTTGCGCATCGGCGCGATCGGCGCGCGGCCCACGGCGTTCAACACGGTCCGCTACTCTGAGCGGATTCTTGAGACCAGCGGCATCACCGTTGAGACGCTGGATCTTTCCGAAGTGTTTGGCCGCATCAACAAGATGAAGGACAACGACGACGCGGCCCAGGCAAAGCTGGCGGCAATCAAGAGCTACGTGACGACCTCGGGAATTCCCGAGGAGGCGCTGATGAAGATGGCCAAGCTGGGCGCGGTGATTGACGGCTGGATGAAGCAGTCGCACATCGGCATCAGCGCTGTGCAGTGCTGGACCTCGATGGAAGAGTACTTCGGCGTGGTGCCGTGCACCATCATGAGCATGATGTCGAACGACCTGATTCCTTCGGCCTGCGAAGTGGACGTACCCGGCACGCTGAGCATGTACATGCTGGCGCTGGCTTCGGGCTCGCCTTCGGCCTTGCTTGACTGGAACAACAACTACGGCAGCCACCCTGACAAGTGCGTATGCTTCCACTGCTCCAACCTGCCCAAACACTTCTTCAAAGAAGTGAAGATGGACTATCAGGAGATCATTGCCGGAACGGTGGGCAAGCTGAACACGTTTGGCACCTGCGTGGGCCGCGTGAAGGCCGGCGGCATGAGCTACGCGCGCTTCTCGACCGACGATCGGCGTGGCGTAATTCGCGGATACACCGGGCCGGGCAAGTTCACCGACGATCCGCTGGATACCTTTGGCGGCGCGGGCGTGGCGGAGATTCCGCAACTCCAGAAGCTCTTGAAGTACATCTGCCGCGAGGGCTTTGAGCATCACGTTGCCGCGAACTTCAGCGATGTCTCGAAGGCAGTCCACGAGGCAGCGCGGTATCTCGGGTGGGAGAGCCACTATCATCCTGGTCTCGACGACTAGGCGGAAGATAGGGCGTTCGCCGCGGCGAACGCCCTTTTCACATCCGGCAAATTCTCAACTGATCCCGTTCCATTCAACCGAAATGCATTGAAGGATAGTCATGAGCGCGCGCATCTCAAAATCTCTCGTCGTCAACGGAAACGCACTGGTCTCGCAGGCGGACTGGAATGCCGAGCTTGAGGCCAAGCACAATCAGCTTGTTGCGTTTTTGCAGGCGAACAAGCTGGGCGGAGTGCTGCTGCGGCGCAGCGAGAATATTGCGTGGCTCACGGGTGGCGCGGTGGAACTGCGTGTGCTGACGCCGTGCGAGACGGGCGTTGGTTCGGTGCTGGTGACGGCTGAGGGGAAGCGCTACTACTTCACCAGCGAGAATGAAGGGCCGCGCCTGCACGACGAAGAGTTTGGCGCGCTGGACTTTGAGCCGGTTTTGTTTCCGTGGTGGGCAGACGACACGGCTGCGACGGCTGCGAAGCTGGCGGGTGGGCCGTTGGGATCGGACTCTCCCGGCACGGCTGCGCATGTTAGTCTTGCGCCCTTGCGTGCCGCGCTGATCGAGAGCGAGATTGCGCGGTACAAGTGGCTGGGAGCGGAGACCGCTGCGGCGACGGTGGAAGCGCTGCACCAGGTTGAGCCGGGACTGAGCGAGTACGATCTGGAGGCAATCACGGAGCAAGGGCTTCTGCGCCGCGGAATCATGCCGTCGGTTGCGCTTTACGCGGTGGACGATCGCATCTACAAGTACAAACATGCGGTGCCACGGGGCGCGCGGCTGAAGCAGTATGGAATGCTGAATCTCTGCTCACGGAAGTGGGGATTGGCGATTTCGATTACACGGTTCATTCACTTTGGCGCGTTGCCGGCGGATCTGGCGGACAAGTTCAGGATTGCGGGCGAGGTGAATGCTGCGCTGCTGAATGCTTCGCGCGTGGGCGCGACCTCGGCCGAGTTGTTCAAGGTTGCGCAGGCGGGATATGCGGCGGCGGGATTCCCCGGCGAAGAGCGGTTCCACCACCAGGGAGGGCCGACAGGATACGGCGAACGCGAATGGGTTGCGACGCCGACCGGCACGGACGTTGTGGTCAACAACCAGGCGTTTGCATGGAACCCGAGCATTCGCGGCGGCAAGGTGGAGGATACGGTGATCCTGCGCGACGGGGTGATCGAAAACCTGACGCCAACGCCGGAGCTGCCGGCGCTTGCTGGGGCCGTGGAAGGCAGCAGCTACAGAGCGACGGGCGTGTTGGTGAAGGAGTAGGGTTGCAGGGAACAGGGAACAGGGAACCGATCCGTTCCCGGGGGTTCATTCTGGCTCCATTGTTATGCGGGCGGCGAGGACGACGAGTGAGGCCCAGAGGGTGTCGGCGGCCATCAGGTGGGCGACCTGAACCCACAGTGGCGCGAGCAGGGCAACGTCAAGTAGGCCGAGGGTAAATACAACCGCCAGCAGCGCGAGCACAAGCGCTGACAGGCGGCGATTTTCAGTTGGGGCCTGGCGTTGCGCGCCGCGCACGATAAGCCAGATGAGAATGATGCTGGAGAGGAATGCTGCGGCGGGATGCATCCATCGCCAGCGCACCAGCCAGCCGCTGGTTGATGCAAAGTCCTGCGCCATGGCGAGGCCTAGCGACGATGCGGGGAAGAGCGTGTCGCCGAGCGCCGCCAGCGAGCCGGTGACGCCGACGGTCATGACCACAACTACGGTGGCGATTGCGCCGAAGGGCGCTCTCAGCTTGATTGTGCTGCGCAGGTAGCCCCTCTTGCGGCTGAGGAAATGCGCGGTGAGCGTGATGGCGGCGAGAAGTAATAGCGTGTTGGTGAGGTGCAGCGCGAGAAAGGCCGGCCGCATGGGCGACTGGCTCTGCGCGGTGTAGCCCAGCTTGACCAGCAATGCGCCGAGGATGGCCTCGACCAGAGTGAATGCGACCGATGCGACGGCTGCGGTGCGGGCGAGATGGCCGCGGACGGTGCCGGCAAATGTCCACCAAAGAAGGGCGAGGACGGAGATGAGCGAGATGCCGCTGGTGATGCGATGGGTGAACTCGATCATTGTTTGCACGCTGGCCGAGTGCTGCATCACGGTGCCGTTGCAGAGCGGCCAGTGAGCTCCGCAGCCCGCGCCCGAGCCTGTGGCACGAACGAGGGTGCCCCAGAGGATGACCGCAATGAAGTAGGCGAGCACGCCCCAGGCGAAGCGGCGCAGTGCAGGCGATGGAAGACGTGTTGAATCGGCGGAAACGGCGGTAGCAGGCATAAATATGACTCCGAAGTTAACCAACCAGTGTAGAACAGCAGTGTTGTTGCTGCGCTCCGCCGCTTGAATCCACATCCCAGCCAGGCGTACAATATGTCTTACCTGGAGGTAAGACGAGCATGGGGCAAATTGCGACGATAAGTTCGAAGGGACAGTTGGTGATTCCCGCAGCGCTTCGGAAGAAGTACAAATTGAAGGGCGGCACCCGCGTTTCTGTGGGCGAGAAAGACGGCCAGATAACGCTCACGCCCAATCCCTATGACGCCCTGCTGGCGCTTCGTGGATGTTTGAGCGATGTGAAAGAGGACGTTGAGGGGTGGATGATGGAGGAGAGGCGCAAAGAGCGCAAGCGCGAGGATTCCAAGTACGAGGGGATGCTGTGAAGGAGTATGTGCTGGACTCGAATGCTCTCGTGCGCCTGTTTCGCAATGCGCCCGGAGCAGAAACTGTTGACGAAATTGTAAAGCAAGCAAAGACCGGGCTCGCGCGGTTGAGCATCTCCGTCGTCAACTTGATCGAGGTTGTCTACGTGCTGACGCGGTTCTTCGGACGTGAAAAGGCCCTTGAGTGTGTCGACAAAGCCCGTGACGTTGCCGAGTCGTTTCCGGTGGACGAGCAAACCGCGCTGAACACAGCGGATGTGCGCATTCGTTACAAATTGGGCCTTGGGGATTGCTTTGCTGCGGAACTAGCAATGCGCCTGGGCGCGACGTTGGTTACGGCCGACCCGGAGTTTGCGAAGCTGGGAAAACAATTGAAGGTCCTGGCCCTGCCTCGACATTCCGCGTGATCGGATGGCACGGCTGCGAGCGGCATGCCGACGGTATTCATTTCACCAGCAACCGCATCACATGATTAACAATAATCAGATCTTCCGCGGGCGGGATCACGCGAACCGTCACCGGTGAGCCTTCTGCCGAGATCACTGCTGCGCTGCGCACGTGGTTGCGTGCGAGGTCGAGGTGAATGCCGAGGGCGCCGAGGCCGGAGCAGATTTCCGCACGGCTGTCGATGTCGTTCTCGCCGATGCCGCCGGTGAAGACCAGCAGATCGAGTCCACCCAACTCCGCAACATAGCTTCCAATCCACTTGACGATGGTCCAGGTGAACTTGTCCACCGCGAGGCGTGCATCGGCGTTGCCTGTCTTGATTGCCTCGCGCAGGTCGCGCATATCGTTGGAGAGGTCGCTGACGCCGAGCAGGCCAGATTTTTTGCTTACGACGGTCTCCAGTTTGTCGGCGGCTTCGGTTGAGTCTTTGGTGGTTTCCGCAATCTTGCGCAGAATGAAGAGGAGCACGCCGGGATCGATGTCGCCGGTGCGTGTCCCGCTGATGATGCCGCCTGTCGGAGTGAGGCCCATGGATGTGTCGAGGCACTTGCCGCCGCGAATCGCCGAGATGGAAGCGCCGTTGCCGAGGTGAGCGACGATGAGGCGCTCGGGGACGTTGGGCTGAAGCTGATAAACGATGGACTCGTAGGAGATGCCATGCGCGCCATAGCGGCGGACTCCCATGGCGGAGTACTCCTCGGGAATCGGCATATGCTTGACGACTTCAGGCATGGTGCGGTGGAAGTAGGAGTCAAGGCAGACGAAATTGGGAACGCCGGGGAAGAGGCGCAACGATTCGCGCATGATGTAGACGGCGATGGGGGTGTGGAGCGGGGCAAAGGCTGTGTAGCGCTCCATCTCGTCGATCAGGGCCGGCGTGATGAGCTGGTTCTCCTGCACGGTGGGACCGCCGCAGACCATGCGATGGCCAATGGCCGCGGGGGCAGGGAAGTCGCCGGAGTGAAGTGCATCGGCGACAAGCTTAAAGGCAACTGCGCGCGTAGGCAGCGCCGGCGTTTGGTCAACGAGCTTCTTGCCGCTCGCGTCCTTGATCCAGAACTTGCCCTGGTCGGTGCCGATGCCGTCGACTGCGCCTTCGTGGAGCTTGCGGCGCTCGACGTTGCCGGCTTCATAGACAGAAAACTTGATGGAAGATGAACCGCTGTTTAGAACCAGTACTGGCAAAGAAGCCATATACAAAAACACCTCAATTTGGAATGTCTAAATCAGTTGTGCGGGCCAGCGCCAGTTCTTGATCTCTGGCAGGTCGTCTCCGTTTTCTGAGACGTAAAGGCGATGCCGCTGAATCTGTTCGGAGTACCACTGCTCTGCGCGATCGCCTTTGTCTTTCAGACGCGGCACGCGTTTGATGGCGTCCAGCGTCAGTTGGAAGCGATCGATGTTGTTGAGCACGCACATGTCGAAGGGGGTGGTTGTCGTGCCCTCTTCCTTGTAGCCGCGCACATGGATGTTGTCGTGGTTGTGCCTGCGGTAAGTGAGCCTGTGAATGAGCCAGGGGTAGCCGTGGAAGGCAAAGATCACCGGCACTCCGACTGGGAAGAGCTCGTCGAACTCTTCGTCGGGAAGGCCGTGCGGATGTTCCGAGGTCGGCTCCAGGGTCATCAGATCAACCACGTTGACAACGCGAACGCGAAGGTCAGGCACGCGTTCTTTGAGCAGGCAGACGGCGGCGAGGGTCTCCATGGTGGGCACGTCGCCGCAGCAGGCCATGACAACTTCAGGATTTTCATCGGAGGCCCACGGCCAGATTCCAAGGCCGGTTGTGCAGTGGGCTACGGCTTCGTCAATGGTGAGCCACTGCGGTGCAGGCTGCTTTCCGGCGACGATGAGATTGATGTAGTGGCGGCTGCGCAGACAGTGGTCCGCCACGGAGAGCAGCGTGTTGGCGTCGGGCGGAAGGTAGATGCGAACAACATCGGCTTTCTTGTTGAGAAGGTGATCGATGAAGCCTGGGTCCTGGTGGGAGAAGCCGTTGTGATCCTGACGCCAGACAAGCGAGCTGAGCAGGTAATTCAGTGACGCGATGGGTTTGCGCCAGGGAATCTCCCGCGTCGTCTTGAGCCACTTCGCGTGCTGGTTCACCATGGAGTCGATGATGTGGATGAACGCTTCGTAGCAGGAGAAGAAGCCATGGCGCCCGGTGAGCAGATAGCCTTCAAGCCAGCCCTGGCACATGTGTTCACTCAGGATCTCCATCACGCGCCCGGTCTCTGAGAGGTCCTCATCGACGGGCAGAGTCTCAGCCATCCATCTCTTGCCGGTTCCAGTGATCACATCTTGCAGCCGGTTTGACGCCGTCTCGTCAGGCCCGAAGACGCGGAAGTTCTTGTTCGCGCGGTTCGCTTCCATCACGGCATGCAGCAGCCGGCCCAGCACGCGTGTGGACTCCACATCGTGCTGGCCGCGCCCGTCGATCTTCACGGCAAATTCGCGGAAGTTTGGCACCTGAAGAGGCTTGAGCAGCAGGCCGCCGTTGGCGTGGGGATTCATGCCCATGCGCAGGTTGCCCTTGGGTGCAATTTCAGCGAGATCGGCGCGCAGGTGACCCTTCTCGTCGAAAAGCTCTTCGGGTTTGTAGCTGTGCATCCACGCATCGAGCATGGCCAGGTGATCCGGCTTTTCGAAAAGCTCGGACAACGGAACCTGATGGGCCCGCCAGGTGTTCTCCACCGGCTTGCCATCGACAAACTTTGGTCCGGTCCATCCCTTCGGCGTACGCATGATGAGCATCGGCCATGCTGGACGCTCGATGGTTTCGCCTTTGGCCATGGCTTCGCGCGCTGCCTTCTGGATGGCCGCGATGCGGTCCAGCATGGTGTCAAATACGGCCGCGGCCTGCTGGTGCATCACGGCAGGATCGTTGCCTTCGAGTGTGAACGGCTCGTAGCCGTAGCCGCGCATCAGGCTTTCAATCTCCGCGTGCGGGATCCGCGAAAGGACTGTCGGATTGGCGATCTTGTAGCCGTTCAGATGGAGGATCGGCAGCACCGCCCCATCGGTGGCTGGATTCAGGAACTTGTTGGAGTGCCAACTCGTGGCGAGCGGGCCGGTCTCGGCCTCGCCGTCGCCCACGACGCAGGCAACGAGAAGATCGGGATTGTCGAAGGCCGCGCCGTAGGCGTGGACGAGGGAGTAGCCGAGTTCGCCGCCCTCGTTGATGGAGCCGGGAGTCTCTGGAGCCACATGGCTTGGGATTCCATACGGCCAACTGAACTGGCGGAAGAGGCGCTTGATGCCGTCGGTGTTCTGCTCGATATGCGGATACATCTCGGAGTAGGAACCTTCGAGATAGGTGTTGGCCACGATGCCGGGACCGCCATGGCCGGGGCCGATGATGTAAAGCATTTTGAGGCCGCGTTCGCGAATCAGGCGATTCCAGTGGACATAGAGAAAGTTAAGCCCGGGCGTGGTGCCCCAGTGGCCCAGAAGGCGCGGCTTCACGTCGTCGAGCGTGAGCGGGCGCCGCAGCAGCGGATTATCTTTCAGGTAGATCTGGCCCACAGAAAGGTAGTTGGCGGCCCTCCAGTAGGCATCCATGCGGGCGAGCATGTCTGCGCTGAGAGGGCCTTGGGTTGCGGTCGCGCTATCCAGTTGTTCCGGCATATTCCACCTCTGATTCCTGGATTCCCGTGGTACCTGAAGCGTAGCAGCCGACTGTGAATTGACGGGTGACTGGAGTCACATGCCGGTGAGATGCCGCTTCAAGCTGTGGGACGCTTTCAGGTGTCGATTCCGGCAGCGAAAGGGATGTTCATCGGGCTGCCGATGTTTGTGATTTGTGCTGACGGCGTAGTTTGGTGACGCTCTACTTCGCCGCCACAATCAGGGGGACTTCGAAGGATCCAGCGCGTCCAGCAGCCAAATCGTGCACGGCAATGCGCAGAGCGAACTCTCCCGCAGGCAGATCGATCGCCAGGCGGACGGGGATTCCTGAAGACAGCACGCTGGAATACTGGTCGGGTTTGATGTTGACCTGAAAGCCTTTGTCAACGTGATTGACCGGACGGGAACGGTTGTCGTAAGCGGCCAGAACAAATTCGACGGTGGCCTTGTGAGAACCGTCGGGAGTGCTTTCAAGGCTGAGCCAACGCGGGTCGACTTTCAGGTCAACGATGTAGCGATGGAGCGGTCCCTTCAACGCGGCCGCATCTTCGCC
>Ga0302278_10001311_pt1 | contig 31031 bp, 18 predicted proteins | sample III_Bog_N3_2_FD_194543 | JGI IMG/M metagenome (GOLD analysis project Ga0302278, IMG submission 194543) | Peat permafrost microbial communities from Stordalen Mire near Abisko, Sweden - III_Bog_N3_2 | ecosystem: Environmental > Terrestrial > Soil > Wetlands > Peat | place: Sweden: Abisko... | reverse complement strand
CGGTGACCATACTGCGAGGGATCACCCGTTCCCATCCCGAACACGGAAGTTAAGCCTCGCTGGGCCGATGGTACTGCACGGGCGACCGTGTGGGAGATTAGGTGATCGCCGGCATTAAATCAGCAAGAAGCCCTGCCTTAAGGCAGGGCTTCTTGTTTTCGCCCTGTCTTGGCGTCAACCGGGTGTCTTACGCGCCGTGGGGCGCTCCGTCAAAGCAGATCTTGAGATGCCTTCGTAGTGAGAAACTCAAAGTACTCGCCTTCGCTGAGCTGGCGGACAAGCTCGCTTGCTCGTCCAAATTTGCTCGCGCCAAAGGCGTCGCTGCCGATTTCGTGCCGGATCGATTCCAGAATTTCGCAGAGCAGCCCTTCAAAGAGCGCGGAACTCACGGCGCGGCCATCGTCGAGCTTGGCTCCGTACCGAATCCATTGCCAAAGCTGGGTGCGGCAGATTTCGGCCGTGGCGGCGTCTTCCATCAGGTTGTAAATGGGCACGCATCCGTTGCCGCGAAGCCACGATTCGATGTAGCGCAGCGCGACATCGATGTTCCGGCGCAAGCCGAATTCCGTGATCCGCCCTTTCGGAATCTCAAGCAGATTCTCTGCCGTGGTTCGCGATGTGGCTTCAGCCGGCGGACAAATCTGGTTCTTGCCGGGCATGTGTTCATCAAACACTTGCTGCGCGATGGACACTAATCCGGGGTGCGCAACCCAGGTTCCGTCGTGGCCGGCGCAGACCTCGCGCAACTTGTCTTCACGCACTCGCTGCATGGCCTCTTCATTCGCCTTCACATCGTCCCGAATGGGGATCTGTGCGGCCATACCACCCATAGCATGGATGCCGCGCTTATGGCAGGTGTGAATGAGGAGCTCCACGTAGGAACGCAGAAACGGTTGATCCATCGTCACGTCGCCGCGCTGCGGCAAAACAAAGCCTGCGTGATTGCGGAACTTCTTGATGAAGCTGAAGATGTAGTCCCACCGGCCGCAGTTCAAACCCGCCGAGTGGTCGCGCAGCTCATAGAGGATCTCGTCCATCTCGAACGCTGCTGGAATCGTTTCAATCAGCACGGTGGCTCGGATAGTACCCGATGGAATCGCCGCATACTCTTGCGCGAACTCGAACACGTCATTCCACAACCGCGCTTCGAGATGACTTTCCAGTTTGGGAAGATAGAAGTAAGGAGCCGATCCACGATCGAGCAGGACGCGGTAATTATGAAAGAAGTACAGGCCGAAATCGAAAAGCGACGCGGACATAGGATCGCGATCAATCTCGAAGTGCTTTTCCACCATGTGCCATCCCCGCGGCCGTACAAACAGCACGGCAGGCTTCGGGCTCAGCTTGTATGTGCGGCCTTCGGGCGAGCGCCATTCAATCGTGCGCGCATTCGCGTCGCGGAGATTCCTCTGCCCCTGAATGCAATTGCTCCAAGTCGGAGAATTAGCGTCCTCAAAATCCGCCATGAACACCCTGGCCCCGGAATTTAGCGCATTGATCACCATTTTGCGCTCGGTTGGTCCGGTGATCTCCACGCGCCGGCCGAGCAGTTCCGCAGGAATGGGTGCGACCGTCCAGGAAGATTTCCGGATCGACTCTGTGGCGGAAAGGAATCCTGGCAGCTCGCCGGCATCGAAAAGATCCTGGCGCCGCCGCCGCATTTCAAGCAGCGAAACGCGCTGCACTTCAAAACTCCGATGAAGCGCGTGCAGGAACTCGCAGGCCTGCGTCGTCAGTACATCGCGCTGGTCTTCGTACCGCGAACCGATCGGATCCAGAATCTCGACAGTTAAATCCATGACGCAACTCCTTGGGGAATGTGGCGCCGCGATCAGGCGCGGGCTGGCTGAGTATCCGGTACTTCGTGGTCGTAAGGATCTTCGAACTGCTCCTGCTCTGTGGAACCGGGTGTGGCGCAGGTGCTGAGATTGCCGGACGCAATGGTTGTAGCAACCAGGTCGAAGTAACCGGTCCCGACGAAGCGTTGGTGTTTTACAGCGGCATAACCGTAATTCTCTGCCGCTTCAAATTCGCGCTCCTGTAACTCAGCGTAAGCTAGCATTCCCATTTGGTTAAAGGAGCGTGCCAGCTCAAACATGGTGAGGTTCAGGGCGTGGAAACCGGCCAGCGTCACGAATTGAAACCGATACCCTAGCTCCGCAAGCTTTCGCTGAAAAGAAATAATTTCCTGCGTGTTCAGCTTGGCGTGCCAATTGAATGAAGGCGAGCAATTGTAGGCCAGCAATTTGCCCGGGAATTCACTGCGAATTGCGTTGGCGAAGCGCTCTGCATCCTCCAGGTTAGGCTCCGAGGTCTCGCACCAGATCATATCCGCATAGGCCGCATAGGCAAGACCGCGCGCAATCGCAGCTTCAATGCCTCCGCGGAAGGCAAAGAAACCTTCCACGGTTTTTGCGCCTGAAAGAAACGGCCGGTCAACAGGGTCGCAGTCGCTGGTGATCAACTGCGCAGCGTCTGCATCCGTCCGGGCAATCAGGATCGTGGGCACGTTCAGGACATCGGCAGCGACGCGCGCCGCTGTCAGCTTCAGAATCGCCTCCCGCGTTGGCACGAGCACCTTCCCGCCCAAGTGTCCGCATTTTTTCGCTGAAGACAATTGATCCTCAAAGTGAACTGCCGCGGCGCCCGCCTCAATCAGCGCTTTCGTCAGCTCAAATGCGTTCAGGTTGCCCCCAAAGCCGGCTTCCGCATCAGCCACGATGGGCAACATCCAGTCAATCGACTTGCGCCCTTCGGCATGCGAAATCTGGTCGGCTCGCAGCAGCGCATTATTGATGGCGCGGACCACGGCGGGAACACTGTTGGCCGGATAAAGGCTCTGGTCCGGATACATCTGACCACTGAGATTGGCATCGGCGGCAACCTGCCAGCCGCTCAGGTAAATTGCTTTCAGCCCCGCGGCGGCCATCTGGACGGCTTGATTGCCGGTGAGCGCACCCAAGGCGGCGATATAACTCTCATTCTGGAGCAGGCGCCAAAGTTTTTCAGCGCCCGCTCGGGCCAACGAGTATTCAATACGCACCGTCCCCCGAAGCCTGCTCACTTCCTCCGGGCTGTACGTCCGTGTAATACCCTTCCAGCGGGTCGCGTCCCAATCGTCGATCCATGTGGGGTTATTCATTGTGTCTCTCCTTGGGCCTGATCGAGCCTTGAGGTGATAGATCGAATTCAAACGCAACTTCTCTTGCTGCGCAAACCGACTGGTCCGAATCGGACGAGTAGACGGACGGCATCGAGTAGCCTTTGGGATGCCCATCATCTGCTATTCTTCACATCTGGGGCGCCGGAACGATCCGAACCATCGACCGACTTGACCCACCCCGATTGAGGCAGAATCCGTTGGCTTTGACACAAAAGGCAATTGATCAACTGACGGCAGCTCTGCGGTTCCGGCGCATCGATGAGGGCATCACCCTCATGGAGCGAATCGCCGACGATCTGCAACGGCTCGAGGTGTCCACCGCGAATCCCGGAAGCCTTCTGGTTCTGGTGGCACAATGGATCGACGCCGGCTTTCGCGACGCGCGGTTCCTGACACCCCTTCTGGACCGTTTTAGCAGCGCGTTCCGCAAGAAAATGACGGTGGATCAGTATCTGCAATTGCGCCTTGCAGAAGGCTTTCACGCCCTCGCGATGCGCCAGGGCGATGAGGCCATCCGCACCCTGGATCTGGTCATTCGGAGCCGCCAAGACCTGGGTGACACAAACAAACTTGCTCTTGCCCATTTCTGGAAAGGCCGGTCGCACCGGAAAAGAGGGGAGTACGAGAGTGCTTTGACGCATATCGTGCAGGCCCGCGATCTCGCTACAGCCTCCAGTGACTTCGTCTTCCGCGCGATCATTCGAATTCAAGAGAGCTGGCTGCTGTTTCAAAAAGGCCTTGCTAAAGAGGCGCTCCAACTTCTTGCTTCGTCCGAGGCAGAGTTGAAATCCACCGATCACACCATTGCGCTCGGCAATATCGAGTCGGCGCGAGGGCGGATCATCCGCCGATCCGGCGACTACGCATCCGCGCTCAAGCATTTCGACAAGGCTGAGCGTTTATACGAGAAGCGCGATCCGCAACACGCCAACCTGGCGCGCTGCCTGGTTAACGCTGCGTACGTCAGGCGTATATTGGCGCTTCAAATCCGGAAGCGTATCGATAAGATGGCGCAATCGGGCCTCTCCCGATCTTCCAGCGGTGGGCGCAGGGGGCGCGGAGACACGGATTCGCTGCGCGCTCGCTATCACCGGCTCTGTCAAGAAGCCGTGAAGAACTTACGCAGCGCCCGGGAAATCTACGAATTCCATGGCGATGAAGACGGCCGCGGCAACGTTTTGCTCAACCTGGGCTATCTCCATCTGGACCGGGGTGAAATCGACCGCGCATCGCAGGAAGCAGATACCGCGTTTCGGATCGGATCGAAACGGAGCGATCAGATCCTGATGGCGCGCGCGCGCATCCTCGGGACCGCCTGCGAGAATGCACATGTTGAGGAACAGACCGGGGAGCATGAGGATTTCACCGTCCACGCAACCCGGGCTCGGGAATACAGTGAAGAGGCGCTTGCGCTGGCTCAGAGCACGCAGAATCGCCGCCTGCTGGCCGCGGCGCTGCTGGCGCGTGGAGCGACCGCCTCAAATGATTTTTATCAGGACTGGGAACTGGCGCGCACCAGTGCAGCTGGCGCGGCCTCAAACATCGGACCGGGTGAGAACGACATGCTGGTCGAGGCGCTTGCCGACCTGAAAACCAGAATCGTCCAGGCTGCCGGCATCAACGATACTTTGCGCGCCTGGTCCGAAGGCATGCTGGGCGACAAGGCTTTTCAGCAGATTGCCGAAGAGTTTGCCGAGATCGTAATTCCCAAAGTGTGGATCCGCGAGGGGAAAAAGATCGCGCGAGTGGCTGAACGCTTGTCGATCTCTCCGAAAAAAGTGCGGAGGGTCTTGCGCAATGCGGGTTGGTGTTGATCGCTTGGCGCCGCAGCCGGGGAGTTACATTCAGTGAGTCCCGCTGGATATCTCTTCCACGTAAACTAAAGACATGCCGCCGATCCTGATCGCGCAGAACATATCCAAACGCTTCGGCGCCGTCCCTCTCTTCGACAACATCTCCTGCGCCGTCCATGACGGCGATCGGATCGGCCTTATCGGCCCTAACGGCGCAGGCAAATCCACTCTCCTCGCCATTCTCGGCGCGGAACAACAGCCGGACTCCGGAGAAGTCTCATTTCGCAAGGGCGTTCGCATGGGCTTCGTCCGTCAGATCTCAGACTTCGCCGCGGAGATCACGGTCCGCCAGGTCATTGAAGCCGCACTCGAGCGCGCCGCCGTTCCTGCTATCGCCCGAGAGCAATGGCTGCGCGAAACGCTTGGCCGGGCCGGCTTTACAGAAAGCAACACTACCGGCAATCCCGGCATGGACCGTGAGGCCGCAAGCCTGAGCGGCGGCTGGCGCAAGCGGCTTGCGATTGCCGAAGCTCTCGTCACCGATCCCCAGGTGCTCCTCCTAGACGAGCCCACGAACCATCTTGATCTTGACGGCATCGAATGGCTGGAAAGCCTGCTCCGGGCCGCGAATTTTGCGTTCGTCGTCGTCACTCACGACCGTTACTTTCTAGAGAATGTCGCCTCTCAAATCATCGAGCTCAACCGCATCTACTCCGACGGCTTGCTGCGCGTAAAGGGCAGCTATTCCAAGTTTCTCGAAGATCGCGATTCCTATGTCGAGTGGCAGCAGCGCGCCCAGGAGAGCTTGCGCAACCGCGTCCGCACAGAGATGGAATGGCTCCGCCGCGGCCCGAAGGCCCGCACTACCAAATCCAAATCCCGCATCGACAACGCCAACGCCCTTATCTCCGAACTGCGCGACTCCGAATCCCGCACGCGAATTGCCGCGGCCGGCATCACCTTCGACGCCACTGGCCGCCAGACCAAACGTCTCATCGAAGTCGAGAACGCCGCTGTCACCCTCGGCGATCGCGAAATCCTCAGCGGCGTCAGCGTCTCGCTGACCAACGGCATAAAGCTTGGGCTTCTCGGCGCCAACGGTTCAGGCAAAACCACGCTGCTCCGCGCCATCACTGGCGAAATCACACTCAGCTCCGGTGAAGTCCGCCGCGCGCCGGGCCTTCGCATCGCCTATTTTTCGCAGATGCGTGAGTTGGACACGTCACTTACCCTTCGTAGCACGCTCGCGCCCGACTCCGACTCTGTCGTCTATCAAGATCGCGTTGTACACGTCGCCAGCTACGCGTCGCGCTTCATGTTCACAAGCGAGCAGCTCAATCAGCCTGTAGAGCGCCTCAGCGGCGGCGAGCGCGCACGCGTCCTTATCGCCCGCCTCATGCTTCAGCCCGCCGACGTGCTCATCCTCGACGAGCCCACGAACGACCTCGATATCCCAACGCTCGAAATTCTAGAGGAGTCACTGCTCGAATTTCTCGGGGCACTGGTTCTTGTGACTCACGACCGCTATCTGCTCGATCGCGTCACCAACGCCGTTCTCGGTCTCGACGGCCTCGGCAACGCCGTGCTCTTCGCGGACTACCTCCAGTGGGAAGCGTGGCGCGACCGGCAGACACGAGCCGGATCGGCGCCAGCCCCAGGGGAAGTGACGCCACCGATCGCAGCCATATCATCCGCGTCTCAACCTCGCAGGAAGCTCTCCTACATGGAGCAGCGCGAGTACGACACCCTGGAAAACCGCATTAACGAAGCGGACGCGCGGCTTCACGCAGCCGAGCAGCGCATCCAGGTTGCCGAAGTTGTTATCGATCCAGGCGCCCTCATCCCCGCCCTCGCCGAATTCGAAGCCGCAAAAGCCGAGCACCATGCCGTCTACGAGCGCTGGGTGGAACTAACGGAAAAGATCGGCGGCTGAAGCTGCTTTCGCACAAATCATTGGCAAACAATTTGAGATTGGTCAATTCGTTCGCGTGACGCTTTGGGGAAGTTAGCCGCCATCGCTGGTCTGGGAAACCGTTGCCATACTTCCATTCGCATCAATCTGCTCCGCCTTTATGGAGCGGGCGGTGGGATTCGAACCCACGCGATGCCAGGATGGAAGCCTGGTGCCTTTCCGCTTGGCGACGCCCGCTCAAGATTGGTCCAGGGAGTGGGAGTTGAACCCACGGCCTCGCGATTATCGATCACGCGCTCTGCCAACTGAGCTATCCCTGGATGTAATCGTTCGAACTGGTGCCGGGTGCAGGAGTCGAACCCGCATAGCTTGCTTGTAAGACAAGCGTTCTTCCGTTGAACTAACCCGGCCCTTGCAACAGATAAATGGAGCGCGTGATGGGGCTCGAACCCACAGCCTTCGGCTTCGGACGCCGGCGCTCAATCCATTTGAGCTTCACGCGCGTGAACTACAACACTGGAACCGTCCGCGGGACTCCAACCCGCATCTTCATCGTTAGGATCGATGCGCTCTCTGCGTTGAGCTAGGACGGCGTTGATCATCTGGAGCGCCAGGCAGGACTTGAACCTGCGTGTGACGGCATTAGAAGTGCCGTGCCTCATCCATCTCGGCCACTGGCGCTCATTGGTGGAGCCGATGGGACTTGAACCCACATTAGGATTTCTCCCGCTGATTAAAAGTCAGGTCTCTGCATCCAATTCGAGTACGGCTCCTAAGTTGGTGGGTCACCGGGAGGTCGAATCCCGTCCGAGCGGTTAAGAGCCGCCTATGCTGCCGTCAACACCTGTGACCCGTTGGTGGAGGTACCGGGAGTTGAACCCGGAGACTCGCGCTTATAAGGCGCGGGCTACATACCGATAGCAGCTATACCTCCAAATCTTGGTGGCTGCGGTCAGATTCGAACTGACTACCTTGCGCTTATGAGACGCCTGCTCATCCGCATGAGCTTCGCAGCCGTTGGCGAGGGTGGCGGGCATCGAACCCGCTTCATTCGGCTTTGGAGGCCGACGTTCTGCCAGTCTGAACTTCACCCTCATTTTCAAAGACCAATAAAGAACCCCGACCTGGGTCGGGGTCTGGTGCTCATTGCACGTATGCACTCAGACCCTCAAGACACGACTCCCCAAATGACCCGCTTGCCGGTCATTCTGACTATGTCGCGTTTGAAAATCCTAAGCATCATGTCAATTCACCTTCAGAAAGATTGAGAAACTGTGGTTCAACTTGTGGAGCGTCCGGCAGGACTCGAACCTGCGTGCACTTCGTTCGTAGCGAAGGCCATCAATCCCCTCTGGCACGGACGCTCACAACTTGGTCGGGGAACTCAGAATTGAACTGAGTCCACGTGCTCCCAAGGCACGGATGCAACGCATTACACCATTCCCCGATGGTGCCAGCCCAGCGAGTTGAACGCTGCTCTCTCCGTTTTCAGCGGAGCGTATCGACCGCGCATACGCGACTGGCGAAATCTGGTGGACCTAGTCGGCTCTGCCCCGACCGCCTCCGCATTGCAAGTGCGGCGCTCTCCCTGAATGAGCTATAGGCCCGAAACTGTGCCGGGGAATTTCACCTCGGCAATTGGGGTGGCCGGTGGGAGTTGAACCCACAAGAGACATGAGTCACAGTCATGCCCGACGTTCCGATAGTCGGCACGGCCACAGTTGGAGCACCCGGGGCTACTCGAAAACCCATTCTGCTGATTACAGGTCAGCCGCTCTTCCACTTGAGCTACAGGTGCAATCTTTGTGGAGCCGGCAGCGGGGTTTCAACCCGCATCCTTCGCGATACCGAGGCGACGCTCTGGCCTTGAGCTATGCCGGCTGCAAATCAGTAGTACAGATACTTCCTCCACTTCTCTTCGTTGGCTCCGGTCTGGCGCATGAAAGCGCGAGAGGTGTGAATCGTCACTCGGCGCGGCTGGCGAAGCAACTTCATGCCTGCTTCCGCTGGCGTCCTGTCTGCCTTCCGTGCGTTGCAGTCTCGACATGCAGCGACCAGGTTCTCCCATGTGCTCAGTCCGCCTCGAGCGCGCGGAACCACATGCTCCAGTTCCAATTCGCTGCTCAAAAACTTCTCGCCGCAATACTGGCAAGTGTGTCCGTCGCGGATGAGGATGTTCTTCCTCGACAGCGTCTGGATCCGCAGCGGCAAGCGCCGATACTGGCGAAGGCGAATGACACAAGGCAATTGCAGGCCGACATGCACATACCGATCATGTGCCTCTTCGATGACGGCAACGCCCTTGATGAGCAACACGAGGGCACGGCGAGCCCGGGTAATGTTCACGGGCTCATAGCTCGCATTGAGCACTAATACCGGCATCGTCATTGCACTCGTCATATAGCCTCTCTTGCATCCTGGAGCTGGCGGCCGGAATCGAACCGGCTTGGTCCTCGTTACGAATGAGGTGCATGCCCTCTCTGCCACGCCAGCTTCAAATACCTCACCGTCGCATTCGTTTGGAGCGGCTGGCCGGAGTTGAACCGGCGATTTCCGCGCTGGCGACGCAGCGTCTTACCGCTCGACTACAGTCGCTCATCATCTGGCTCCGGGAGGAGGAATCGAACCCGTTCCGTCTGTGGTGTCAAAGACCACCGTCCTGCCTCTGGACGATCCCGGATCACGCTCTCCTTCCGTTGTTCAAACACACGTCTCTTATCTATGTCAGATAACTCACCGACATAGTCACTAACTGGCTGGCGAGCAAGGCTTCGAACCTTGACTTTCCGCGTTCAGAGCGCGGCGTGTTCCCAGTTACACCACTCGCCACTAATGCTGGCTGCGCAGGCGGGAGTCGAACCCGCATAACCCTGATTAACAGTCAGGTTCTCTGCCAGTTGAGATACCGCGCAATGTTGCTCAGAAACTAAAAGCCCCCGACCTTGTTGAAGGCCGGGGGCTCGAGTCTCCTGAAATGGAGCTGATCTCGCTAGTCCGGCCAGAAAACGGTAATACCCCACCGCGTCGGTTGCGACGCCGCTGGTATAAATCCGTGATTGACTCGGAGCATCATGACGTCTCTAAGATAACCCGACTTATTGCGGAAAGTCAACCGCAAATTTCTAGTTACTCCTCCTAACTGTGGTCACGCCGACCAGAGTTGAACTGGCATCCGCGCCTTGAAGGGACGCCGGCCTAACCGTTAGCGGACGGCGTGATAAATTGTTGGCGCAGCCGACCGGATTCGAACCGGCATCTGCTCGATCGACAATCGAGAGCTCTCGCCCATTAAGCTACGGCTGCACTTTACGTCGCACTGAAATCGCGCGTGTGCATTTCCTGGTGGGTGTGGAAGGATTCGAACCTTCAATGCTCTGAAGAGCCCCGGGTTTACGGCCCGGTAGGGCAAGCCAGTCGCCCCAACACACCCAACACTTTGGCGGAAACGATCCGATTCGAACGGATGGTGCCTTTCGAGGGCACTCCGCGTTAGCAGTGCGGTGCCATAGACCACTCGGCCATGTCTCCATGAATCTCTTGGTGGGGATGGAGAGATTTGAACTCTCACGCGCGAAGGAACTGGTTTCTAAGACCAGCGTGTCTCCCATTTCCACCACATCCCCACGACTTACTAACTCCGTGCAACCTAGATACACGTCGAGTGATCAGGTTCCTGATTGCAAGCCTCTCGACGAAGTGGTGGGCTCCCAGGGATTCGAACCCTGAAAAGTGTCACAGCTCTTGAGGCTGCAGCGTCTGCCGATTCCGCCAGAAGCCCATACAGCAAAAAGCCCCTCGATTTCTCGAGGGGCTTCGGCGATTCCGTAGATTCTACCTAAATCAGCCGCACCCCTCCATGCCCAGCAAATCGCTGAGTGATTCGGACAGATACGACGTGGATAGGTTCTTCACGAAATCGAGAATAACTCAATTCGAGACAAAGAGCAACTGTCTGGTTATTACCAGAAGTAACTAGCGTATTAATTCTTCAAATGGTGTTGCTTTTTTTCAAAGAGTAGGGCATGATGACAATCATGCTGAATCGAGTTCCATCAACGATACATCGCGAAGCGAAAGGTCTCCGGACATATTCGCAAGGTGAAGTTGTGTCCATGCCAGGACTCGATTGGACAAGCGCGTAGCGCGTTTTCCCAAGGTAGACTTTCGAGCCCCTGGCCTGACGGTCAGGGGCTTTTTCGTTGCGTTCAAGAAAACTGTCGTCGCCATTGTGCCTTTGGCAGCGACGCAAGCAAGTGAGGGGCACTCTCGTGATACGCATGGAGATTTTCGATAACCGGATTCCTGTGTTCGGTCAGGCAGATGATCGTACGCTGAACCAGATTCGCGTCTGTGCACGCACTGCCGACAAAGTCGCACTGATGCCCGACAACCATGTCGGCTACGGTGTGCCGATCGGCGGAGTGGTGGCATACAAGAATGCGATCAGCCCAACTGGAGTAGGCTATGACATTGGCTGCGGAAACAAGGCCGTTCGCGTAGATATGCCCGGGGAGGAGTTGCGTTCACGCGTTGCCAGAATCATGGACGACGTGTGGTCGATTATCAGCTTCGGCGTTGGCCGCAGGAACAACGAAAGGGTTGACCACGCTCTGTTCGATGATGTGGCCTGGAAGCTGAAGGCGATTTCTTCTCTCAAGGAGATGGCGCGTAACCAGCTCGGCACCGTCGGCAGCGGCAATCACTACGTGGACCTGTTCACAGACGAGGAGGATCGCGTGTGGATTGGTGTGCACTTCGGCTCGCGTGGATTGGGTCACAAGACGGCTACGCACTTCTTGAAGGCCGCAGGCGCTTCCGATGGGATGGACGTGGAGCCTTGCGTTCTTTCAACCGATAGCGATCTTGGAGCTGAGTATCTCGAGGCTATGCGTCTGGCCGGTGATTACGCCTATGCGGGTCGTGACTGGGTCTGCGGTCGCGTGGCCCAGATCCTGGGAGCGCCGATTGTCGAAGAGGTGCACAACCATCACAACTACGCCTGGCGCGAAGAGCACAATGGTGAACAGTTGTGGGTTGTACGCAAGGGCGCGACACCGGCTTTTCCCGGCCAGCGCGGATTTGTCGGCGGCACGATGGGCGAGCAGTCGGTAATTCTCGAAGGAGTCGAAAACGAGCATGCCGGTTATTCGCTCTATTCCACTGTGCACGGCGCAGGTCGCGCAATGGGCCGTCGCGAGGCGGCAGGCATCGTCGATCGTAAGACCGGAGAGGTCAAGCGAGCTGGCAAGGTTACGCAGGAGATGATGCGCGTTTGGGTCGAGCGCGCAGGCATTGAACTGCGTGGAGCCGGACTCGACGAGTCTCCGGACTGCTACAAGCGCCTCGATGAGGTGCTCGAGGCTGTTGGCGACACAGTGCGCATCCTGCATCGGCTGACCCCGGTGGGAGTCGCCATGGCGGGAGCGAACGAGTTCGATCCATACAAGGATTGAACAATTAACCGAACTGGCGGCGGGAAGGAAGTGTTCCAAGCCGCCAGTCCATTAGGCGAACGAATTGGATTTGACTTTAGACGCCTGAAAGGGAGGCACCATGAAATTAGCGGAAGCACTGGCAGAACGTAGCGATTGCCAGGTCAAAATCGACGAAATAAAGAAAAGGCTGATTCGGTCCGCTCGCGTGCAGGAGGGCGAGCAGCCGGCAGAAGATACGACCGAGCTGCTAGCGGAAAGCGAACGTGTGTTCGCGCGGCTGCTGGAACTTGTTAGCGCAATTAACCGCACCAACTCGAAAACCGCGTTCGATAAGGAGCTTACGATTTCGGATGCGATAGCCGAACGGGATGTGGTTGGCAAGCGTCGCGATTTCCTGGCAGGAATCGCGGAGGCAGGGAGCACACGGCAGGACCGTTACTCCAAGTCGGAGGTGCGATTCGTCGCGACCGTATCTGTCGGAGAATTGCAGACGGAAGTAGATAAGCTCGCGAAGAGATTTCGCGAACTGGACACTCAGTTGCAGGAACTGAACTGGAAAACAGACTTGATCTGAGCAGTTGGTAACCCTTGTTTGCAGCGAGCACAAGCCTAGCCGGGGGCAAAACCGGCATCTGGGTGGCTTTGAAGAGCCAGAGCCGACGGGTTCGACTCCCGCGAAGTACATTGCATGCTCCGCACAGTCACAATCGCACCGTGTATCGATCATTGTTACTACCGCGTGCTGGGCCAACAAGGGCGAGGGTGGGACAGGGGACGCTCAGATAGATGCATCAGAAACCGGCCGCGAGACGATTTGTCTGTTAGCTAATAAATCATCAAAAAACGGTGTCACTTCTTCTCGATTTAAAGTCTGAGAAACAGCAGTTCTCAGATGCTTCGGAGTACGCGCTAGACCCCCGGATTCCTCGCGCCAAGGCGCTCGTCGGAATCCGAGAAAAATCAATTGAGGGCCACTTGTCCGAGCGGCCGGTTTTTCGGCCACGCGGACTGGATGTGAACACCGGCCGACTATTCGCTAAAGTGGATTGCCGCAGGGAAATGCGCGCGATGGCAGTTCCAGACGCTGCGGGCTTATCTCGGTACTGATCCAGGCCGCGTCGCGAAGGATGAATCGATCCATATGTATCGAGACGTCAGGATCCCCCTTACCGTTGATCCTTGGCCTCGTTAGGGTAAAGATTGTTTCCGAGCTCCCGATAGTTCTATTTACGGGAGTCTATAAGGCGATCCACAAGTTGTGCCTTGGATGACCCAGATTCGGGCGCGGCGAGTCGCCCGTCGCGCGCAACCGAGATATCGGTCGTAGTGGGTGTTCATGCAGATATTCCGCCGCGCAGGCGCTGGTTTTGAACTCCTCTACGTGGCCTGCCCGGTAATTTGTACCATCGAGATTGTTAGTGTAGCGCAGCGGGAGAGTTAGATATCTGCCCGTCGCAGTAGTCGGCGGTGTGGGAAAGTGGGAAGCGTTCTTTGCTTTCCACTTTTCCATGCCGCTGGGAAGCCTCGGACTGCCGTGCTGCCGGCGCTGGCGGTCTGTAGCCCAGCGAAGAGTGTGGACGCTCGGTGTTGTAGTAGACGCGCCAGCGTTCCGCCAGCACCCGCACCTCTTTCAGCGAATAAAATATCTCGCCATTCAGGAACTCGTCGCGCATTTTTGAGTTGAAGCTTTCGCAGTAGCCGTTCTCCCAGGGAGAGCCGGGTTCGATGTAAAGGGTTCGAGCACCGGTTTGCGCCAGCCATTTGCGCAACTCTTTGGCGACGAATTCCGGGCCATTGTCGGAACGAATGTAGTCCGGGATGCCATGCGCGATCATGGCGTCAGCCAGAACCTCTATCACCTGGCTGCTATTGATCCTGCGCCCCACGTAGATCGCCAAGCACTCGCGTGTGTACTCATCGATCAAGTTCAAGAATCGCACTGTCCTTCCGTCGTACGTGAAGCCGCTCACGAAATCGTATGCCCACACGTGATTGCGCCCCTCCGGCCGCAGGCGCACGCAGGAACCGTCGTTGAGCCACAAACGACCGCGCGGCTTCTGTTTTTGCGGTACCTTCAGACCCTCGCGGCGCCAGATCCGCTCCACGCGATCCTTGCCCACATTCCAGCCCGCTTCCTGCAGCTTGATGGTGATGCGTCGATATCCATACCGGCCGGACTGGCTGGCTAGCGCAATGATGGCCCGGGTCAGCGCGTCCTCGTCGTTCCGCTGTGTGAGCTGGTAGCGTTGCGTGCCGCGCGGTTGGTGAACCAGTTGGCACGCATGACGCTCACTTGCCCCTTGTTGCTTAGCGTGTTCCACAGCGGTACGGCGCCGCTCCGGGCTTAGAAGTTTCCCCTTGCGATGTCCTGAAGGATCTGCTTGTCAAGACTGAGTTCGGCTACCAGACGCTTCAGCTTGCCATTCTCCTGTTCCAATTCCTTCAGCCGCTTGGCCTGGTCGGTCTTCATCCCGCCGTACTCCTTACGCCAACGGTAGTAGGTCTGCTCGGTGATTCCAGCTTCACGGCTTGCCATCGGCGCCGTCTTGCCATTGGATACAGCCACTTCGATCTGCCGCAGAATGTTCACAATCTGCTCAGGCGTGTGCTTCTTGGCCTTGCCCATTCCATGCTCCTTCCATACCAGTTTGTCTCATTCCCACTGGTACAGAATTTGCCGGGCACTCCAGGTGGTGCCCCGTCGCGGCAGAAGTCAACATTCCACGTGGACGAAAAGGTGGCTTTCTCTGCGCAGCAATTCGCCTCAAAGTTGGGCTTTCTTCGCCTGATCGTGGAAAGTTTCGCGTGCAGGGATCTGACGCCACCCAAGTTGCAGCTGGCACGTAACGCATCATGTTTCAGCGATGCAGGTGTGTGCTAAAAGTTGCCAGAATTGCTCGCTTGTTTGTAAAGTTGCCAGAATAATTGTCACGGTCCAGCCCCCGGCTTCTGACTTGCCCTTTACTCCACCGTCACGCTTTTCGCCAAATTCCGCGGCTGGTCCACGTCGCAGCCCCGGCGCACGGCAATGTAATACGCCAGCAGTTGCAGCGGGACAATCTCGATCAGCGGAGAAAGCAGCTCCGGCGCCGGCGGAATATAAATCACTTGTTCCACGAGGCCGCCAATCGTGTCATCGCCCTCCGTCGCCACCGCGATCACGCGGCCGCTCCGCGCCGTCACTTCCTGGATATTCGAGAGCGTCTTCTCATAGCGCAGCTTCGACGCCGGATCGGTCGCATCGCGCGTGGCCAGCACCACCACCGGCAGCGTTTCGTCGATGAGCGCGTTGGGCCCGTGCTTCATCTCGCCTGCGGGATACCCTTCTGCGTGGATATAGGAAATCTCCTTGAGCTTGAGCGCGCCCTCGAGCGCAATCGGGAAATGAATGCCGCGACCCAGGTAAAGAAAATCCCGCGCCGTGGAGAAATCCTTCGCCAGCGCCTCGCACTGTGCCGACCGGCCCCGCAGAACCTCTTCGATCTTGGCTGGAATCCGGCCGAGTTCCTCGATGTAGGCGACGGAGTGCTCCTTGTCGAGACGCCCGCGCAACTGGCCGAGCTTCATGGCGAGCAGGAACAGCGCCGTCAACTGCGCAGTAAACGCCTTGGTGGAAGCGACGCCGATCTCCGGGCCGGCGTGGGTGTAAATGGCGCCGTGCGCCTCGCGCGCCACCATGGCGCCCACCACATTGCAAATGGCCACGGTCTTCGATCCGAGCGCCTTCATCTCGCGCTGCGCTGCGAGCGTGTCGGCGGTTTCGCCGGATTGCGTAATGAGCAGGCCGAGAGCATTGCGGTCGGGGATGGGGTTGCGGTAGCGGTACTCGCTGGCGTAGTCCACGTCCACAGGAAGACGCGCCAGCCGCTCGATCATGTACTTGCCCGTGAGCGCGGAGTGCCAACTGGTGCCGCACGCGGCGATATTGATGCTGGAGGCGTCGGCGAGTTCTTCGTCCGAAATCTCCATCTCGGTGAGGAAGATTTTGCCCGAGTCCAGCGACACGCGCCCCAATGTAGTATCGGTAATGGCCCGCGGCTGCTCCCAGATTTCCTTGAGCATGAAGTGCTTGTAGCCGCCCTTTTCCGCCTGGATCGGGTCCCACTGCACGCGCGTCAATTCACGCTTCACCGGCTGGCCGTCAAAATCCGTCAGCGTCACGCCTTCGCGCGTCAGGATTGCCATATCGCCATCGGCCAGAAAATAAATGTTCCTCGTGTGATGCAGAATTCCCGGCACGTCGCTGGCGACAAACGCCTCGCCCTCGCCTACGCCGATTACTACGGGCGGACCCAGTCGCGCCGCCACAATTTTGTCCGGCTCGGCTGCGCTCAGTACGCCCAGCGCAAACGCGCCCGTCAGCCGCTTCACCGCCCGCCGTACCGCGTCTTCAAGCTTGATTGGTTTGCCTGCGGCCTCCGCTTCTTTCTGCACCTGCTCAATCAGGTGGGCAATAATCTCTGTGTCGGTCTCGGTCACAAACTTGTGGCCCTGCGCGGTCAGCTCCCGCTTCAGCTCGAGATAGTTTTCGACGATGCCGTTGTGCACCACCACGATGCGCCCCGTGCAGTCACGATGGGGATGCGCGTTCTCCTCTGTGGGCCGGCCGTGCGTGGCCCAGCGCGTGTGCCCAATGCCGAAAGTGCCGTCCACCGGGTGCTCGCGCAGCACCTCTTCCAGATTCCCGAGCTTTCCCGGCGCGCGCCTGATTTCCAGTTTTGTATTCCCCGGCTTGCCCACGGCAATGCCCGCCGAATCGTAACCGCGGTATTCAAGGCGCCTTAGGCCTTCAATGATGACGGGAACGACTTTCTTTGGTCCGACATATCCGACGATTCCGCACATATCTGGATTCTAAGCGACCCGCGCTCCTCCTGCTCTGACACAAATGGGGAAGAGGTCGTTCACAATTCGTCGCAGTTCGTCGGACGGCCGGGCATTCTCCCTGGCCGCCCGCCAATGAGTGCCCTGGATCGCCGTTCGTCTTCTACGCCAGTAGGCCACCTTCACTTCTGAGGCGGAGCCACATGTAGCGATCCTGATGGCTCGGCCGGAGGCGTTCCAAATTGGTGCGCACTGCAATGCCGGTTCCCGCTCTCGCGTCTGTTCGATCGCCGCATCGCACATCACTGGCTAAAAAGAACCGCGCCGGGAGCACTCTTAGAAAGGCACGGGAACGAAGCCGTCGCCAAAGGCGAAACTGCGCCTCCAGTCCTTTGCGCCCAGTGAAAACGAGGGGTTTTATGTGGAGAGCCAGTCAGACACTTTTTCCTTCATCTGCTGCAACGCAGGAACCATCATCGATTTCTACCCCCGAACACAAATTGCCGGCGCAGGTCTGCGACGATCTACGTTCGCACTCTCATGAAGAAGTGAAAATCGGGAGGGGACAGTTCGTCAAAGGGAAGATCAGCGGCTCGGGCCCGTTATTTATCGACGGCCGCGTCGAGGGCGACATCGATATTCCCAACGAACGTGTCACCATCGGCGAGCACGGAGTCTTCGTTGCCCATGCCCGCAAGGACGGACAGTTTGGGATTACCGCTCGCGAGATTGTAATCATGGGCCAGGTGATCGGCAGTGTGTCTGCCTCGCATCGTGTGGAGATTCTTCAGAGCGGGTCCATCACCGGCGATCTAGAGACGCCCCGGTTGCGGATCGCGGACGGCGGGTTCTTAAGAGGAGGAGTCAACCTCCGCGAAGACAAGCGGGAACTACCCGCAGGGACAGCTTAGACGAGAAAAGGCCGGGCACAAGGGGTTCTACGGGAATCGCGCGGCAATCAATTTGGTTTGGGCGGCGTGGGCTGCTTGGTCTGCTTGGAAAGCGCGTCCTGGAGGAATGTGACCACGCCAGTCATTTCATCGGGAGCCGCGTGCTCGCGATCCAGTTCTGTCGCAATGGCGAGTGATTTGCGCAGATCGTCCATGGCCTCGGTCTTATTGTCCGACATCTGGCTCAGAGAATAGAGATCCCAGAGGAGTTTCACTCGAATCTGGGGAGTGTCGCGATGCGCATCCACGATGTTCTGAAACAGGCGCGCGGCTTGCCGGATCGCATTGGCCGCTTCCGCCGGGTGGCGGCTCCAATAGAGAGCGCTGCCGAGTTGGTTGAATGTTTGCGCCGCATTCAACTGCGCATCAACATCTTCGGGGGAGGCGTGCAGCAACTGCTCGCGAATGACCAAACTCTTTTGATAGGACGCAAGCGCCGCAGTGACTTGTTTGACACTCTCAAGTGCGTTGCCGGCCTGATTGGACGTCTTCGCCTGCGCGAATTGGAGGTCGCCGACCTGTTCTAACGACTGCGCGGTTTCTTGCTGCCAGGTCTTATTGCCTGAGTCTCGGGTTTCGAGATTCTGGTAAACATAAAGCTTGTTATTGAATGCTATGAGCGCATTTGCAGAATCGTTTTGAGCGGTCAAGGCCGCTCCAAGCTTGTCGAATCCGTTTGCTAGGTCCGCTTGACGGGTCAGGTCACCGGGGTGCGCATTGACTTCCTTGTCGAGATTCGCGATTTCGTCGCGGCGAATGGTGAGCTCCTGCGCGGGACAGATGATGCGAAACGCGTCGTAGCCGATGTTGGTGTTGCGCATTCGCGTCGGGCTCAGGATCTTGAAGATCAGTTGCTTTGGGTAGTTGTCTCCCAACATCTTGGATTGGTAATCAACCTCGAAGTCATGCTCGTCGATCAGTTTGTATTTCCATGTACAAACGTCATTCTTCGCGTCGATCTCCTGGCCGTTTTGGTACAAATGCCTGCTCACGCACTTGCCGTCGCTGTGCCAATCCATATCCGTCGATGCAAACCCCTCGTCCACATGCCAGACTCCCACCATGAAGTCGGCAGTTGCGGGCGGCGGCGGATCGTTGTTCAGGCGATTGGTGGAATCGATGCACGCGCGCAATTGCTCACCCGTGCCGTGCGAATCTAATTGTTCGTCGGCGGCCGCCGCCCACACGACGGCGCGCCAGCGTTGCTGTTCCTTTTGAGCGGCCTCGCTCGTTGCCTTGCTTGTCGCCGCATCCGCCTTCTCCAGAGCGTCTGCCAATTGCAATTGTTTTGACTTGGCGAGTTGCTCCGCACTAACCGCACGGGCGCTTTCGCTCTGCGCGAGCTTCTGTTGCTCGATAGCCCGCTCGGCCTGTTGATCTGCTCGTTGCTGGGCAGAAACAGCTTTGATCTCGGCCGCAACGGCTTCTCTCTTTCCCCGGCTCGCGAGCACCGCCAGCCAGGAAACCCCGACTAGCGCCGCCACCAGAACCGCGGCCCACGCCGCAACGATTCTCTGGCGCCGCCGCTGCCCGGCCAGCAACAGTTGCGCGGCTTCGAGCGCCGCAGCCTCACGCCGTGCATCGCGGCTGGCCTTGGCCACGATCGCCAGAACATCGTGGATCAGCTCGAGCCGAACCAATCCGCCGCGCTCCTCGCGACGCAGGATGCGTCGGTCCACCAAAGTCTGAATCGCCTCTTCGCTGACGCCGGGCTCTGTCAGGGCGTTCTCCAGAGCGCAACTGTCGCGGTAGCCGGCGGCCGTCAGGAGCCGATCCTCGACGAAATAGCGAACCCTGGCGTCCAATCCGGCAAAACCCTGGCTGTAAAACTGCGCAATGATCTGTTGCGTGTTTTCGCCCTGGAGGAGGTCGGCGCTGATCTCAGCTTGCCGCAGGGCAATGCGTTGCTCGTTGAGTTCGCGACAGACCAGCGAAAGCAGCGCGGGTTCGACAGAAATCTCCGCGAGTGGCGCGGCGCCGTCCATCCGCGCGCCGCCGACAAACTTCACGATGCGCGCCGCGACGGCTGCGCTCAAGCGGCCGGCGCCCGCCTGCTGGATCGCCTCGGACGCCCGGTCGCCACGCATGGGCGCCAGGCGCATGCGATTTTGCATGATGGGGCGAATCAGGGTCTTCAGACCCTCGAATTCCGCCAGATAATCCTCGCGGAAGGTGAACACGATCTTGACGTTTTGGCGCAGCAGATCGAATTCATCCATGCGCTCTGGATGCTTCGTAAGTTCGCTTTCAAGCGCAGGCGGCAGCCGGTTTTCGATCAGTTCGCCCAACTGTTGCAGCAGCACTCGTGTGCGCGCGGATTGCTCCGGCGTTTGCCGGCCCAGCGTAAAAATCTCTTCAAACTGATCGAAGGCCAGCACCGGTACGACGGGGCGTCCATGAGGATTGAGAAACCGCGTGCCGGGGCGATGCAGGTGTTCCCAGAAACCATCGCCCGGCTGGGGCGGGGTCGCTGTCACCTCGTGGTCGACGCATTCGCAGATGAGCGCATGCCACACCTGCTCGATGAGCTCAGGCGCCGTAGCATCGAGACTCAGGCGCAGGTACACCGGCAGGTAACCGGCGCGGCGCAGGTTCGGAAACACGCCGGCATTCAGCAGCGACGATTTTCCCAATCCGGATTGGCCGAACAACACGGTAAGCGGCTCGCGTTCGATCAAGCGAAACAAATCATCCGTTTCGGCTTCGCGGCCGTGGAAATACATGCGCGCGTCTTCGGTGAACGGCAACAATCCCGGCCACGGGCGTTCGGCGTCGATCATGGGAAGTTCGATCATGGCATCCCTTGAAGGCGAGCGCGCATGGCGTTGAAGGCTTTGACAATCGCATCAGCCTGGTGCGCCTGCAAGTTGCCGGCAGGGGCTTGTTCGATATGCACCGTCTTGAAGGACGGTGGGATTTCGTTGCTGGTCACCACGGGAGTATCGTCGATCACCAACGGGCACAGGAAGGCGAGGCTGCTACCGGTAAAATCCAGGTTGCGCTCGCTGGCCCACGACCATTCCTTGCGAAAGAATCCGGTGCGAAGCTCTGCGGTGCGCGACAGCACCGGCACAAACAGAGCGCATTGCTGAATCGCAAGCCGAATGCGGGCAGTGTAGTCGCTGCCCCAATCGAGTTGCTGGCGGTCGAGCCACACCGGCAGTCCGGCGGCCTGCAGTTCCGCGGCCAGACGCAGCGCGGCCGGACGGTCTTCGCTGGCATAGCTGATGAACAAACTGCCGGGCGGCATGGTCTCCGGCATCGGACCGGGTTCCGGCGCCTTGGCTGCGGCATCGCCGCCCTGGCGTTGCTGCCAACGCTGCGCGAGTTCGGCTACGAAATCGAGCGGGTCCAGCGCCAGCACCTGGGTTTCGCGGCTGAAGCTGGTAAGGAAAGCAACCAGGGGTGAATCGGATTTCGCGTCGGCGTCGACTAAATACTCTGAGAAGCCGCGCTCGGCGGAGAGCTTGCTATTCTTGGCTGTGCGCAGAATGAAACGCGCCAGCCAGTCAGGAAACCGGCAGCCGAGAAATAGCAGATGATTGCGCCCCAATTCATCGAAGAGCCGCTCTGGACGCTTTTCGGGAATCTGCAACGCGGTGACCCACTCGAGCTCGTCCTCTTCCGCAACAACATACTTGGGCAGCACCGATATCCGTCCAAAAAGCGAATAAACCAGCGGCACATCGCGCGCGCCGTCGGGCAGGTCGCCGGCTTCGCTGGGATTGAACGACAGCTCGCGCGTTTCCGCGCGTCCGCTAAAACGCGCCGCGTTGATCGCCTGAGCGAGCAGATTATCGGTCGAAAAACTTACATAAAGATTCAGGTCGCGTATGCTCGCAAGTTGCAGCAGGGGTTCTGGAATTTCAACGGAGAGTTTTCCGGCGATATCTCCCAACTCGCGATAGACCGACTGCCGTCTGCTGCCGGGCTTGGCGAGATAAGCTCCCACTACCTGGTCGAGCGTCGCCGCTTCACCGGGATTGTCGAGCTTCAATCGCGTCGCCAGCTCGCGCGCCAGCAATCGATAGTAGGGTTCAATTCGTCCCTGATGCTCGACGACGACCAATTCCGGGCCGACAACGGGTATGACACTATGCGCCTCGACATAGGTCAGCAACTCATCCCAAAAACTGTCGTAATCCGGCATCATGCTCCGGTGTCCTGTCAACGTCGGCTAAATGTCACGCTGGTATTCGAGTATAAATCGGTGGCGGGCCTCAAAAATAATCTACCGCCGCGGGGGACGGTCGAAGTCGAATCGGGACGTGCATTTTTGCGTGCGGCGTGGTGTGTTCCGTTAAGTCCCGCAGAATCAGGCTAAACGTTGGTTTGGATGGTGCTTTTACCCGGCCAAATGTTCGCGTAAGTGGTGCGGCGCACCCCGCGAAGGTTCGCTTGGGTGGTTGCGATTCTTTGAGACAAATACCGTGAAATTGGGCACTTGAAGGGTGAGTGTAACCAAAGAATTTCCCGAATAAGAGCGCGTGTGACTAGCGAATTGATTCGCAGGTGATCTATATCACGGCGAAATACGCCCACCATAGTAAGCTGAAACCATGTTGCATGGCGTCTTCCAACGCGCGGCGGTAGCCATTTTGTTAATTGGCGCCCTGGTTGCGCCTGCTCAGATCTGCCTGCAACATGCGCACAAGGCCCGACACGCTTGCTGCGTTTCCATGTCCGAGCCTGGCGCGACCATTCACAGCGATTGCTGCGCCGTGCGGCCAACGCTGCCGGCCGTGGTAGTTGCTCCTGCTGTTTCCGGTTCGGTTACGGTGTCCGGTGCGCAGGAGTTTGTTTCTTCAACTGGGCTCTCATCGCCGCTTGAGTTTACGGTTTCGGCAGTCATCCCTCCGCAATCTCCGCCTACGGGCGCGTCTATCCTTCGAATCTAGCTCTTCTCATTCGCCGTGGCTTGCCGGGGTGTGCATCTTTGCGCCCTGAATCATTCGCCTTGCCTTCTTCCACGGAGTTGAAGAGTGAAATCCAATTTTGTTGTTGCGCCGATGTTACTGGCGCTGTCCCTGGTCTGCTTCGGGCAGTCGGAGCCACCTTCTGCGCTGGCCCCGAGTTTGCCACAGAGTCCAACTGCCGCGCCGTTGTCAGTGAATGAAGCGGTGGCGGAAGCCCTCCAGTCCAATCCTGAGATTCGCGCGGCGGTGCGACGCTTGTCCCTTGCTCAGCTAAAGACAACCACCGCGCGGAGCCTCGACGATCCCATGTTCATGGTGCGCGACTGGGATACGCCGCTCAAGAAGCCATGGGATTTGAACCAGGCTCAGTTGATGTTCAGTGTGCAGCAGACATTCTTGAGCAAAGAGAAGCGGGATGTCCGTTCGAAGGTCGCCGGGGACGATGCGGAAGCAGCGGCCAGCGATCTTGAATCGACGCGGCAAGAAGTGGCTGCCGAAGTGCGCAAGGCCTGCGCCGACCTAATGCGGAACGCCGACGAGAGGAAGCTGTTGGATCGCCAGGCGTCGCTGCTCAAAGAGGCGCTGTCTGTAACGCTCGTTCAATATACAACGGGCAAGGTTCCACAGGCCGATGTTCTCCGGGCGCAGATGGCGATCACGCGACTCGACGAGCAAGAGATTGAACTGGATGAAGAGCGGGACACAGCGCGCGCCGGGCTGGACGTGTTGTTGGGGCGGCGTCCGGATGAGGAGTTGGAGATTGCCGGCAACTATGCGGCCGCGAGAGAGTTGCCGCCGATTGAGGAACTGGAGCGGTTGGCGATTCTAAATCGCCCCGAGCTCACTGGGCTGCGCACGCAGATTGAGAAATCGAAGAACGAAGGCGTGGCCGCGCGCTTGGCAATGAAGCCCGACTTCACAGCTGCGCTCGGCTATATGGTGATGCCCGCCGGTTCTACATCGCGCAACGCGTACATGGCCGAGATGACCATGAATCTGCCCTGGTTGAATCGCGATCGCCATGAGGGCGAATCGAAGCAAGCCGACGCGGCTACAGAAGTTGCGCAGGCCGATCTGGAAGCGCGGACTTCTGCTGTGTTCCTTGAGGTGCAGCAGGCGCAGATCGCAACGCTCGCTGCCGAGAAGCGCGTGAAGCTCTATCGCGATACGTTACTGCCGCAGGCAGAGGCGGCATTCAAAGCCTCAACGGCCGCATATCAAAACAATCGCGCTGAGTTTCTCACCCTGATCGATAGCCAAAATCTTCTTCTTGACATTCAAGTTGCCTACTACAAGGCATTGTCAGCCACCGATGCCGGCGTGGCGGAGTTGCAACGCACTGTCGGCGTTCAGATACCCGAGATACCGAGCGCGGTGCCTGCCCAACCGAATACTGACTCTTCCTATACAGGTACTTTGAGCCCAAACCTACCCAGCACTGATTGGAGAAGCAAATGACTTCCAGAGAGAAGAAGTTGATCGCACTCGGCGCGGGGGCGGGCACACTGACCGCTGTGCTGATATTTGGACTGCTTGGCGCGCGAGGAATGCATTTCTTCACAACCGCTTTGGCAGGCGTCGCGGCGCCACCTGCCTCATCCCCGCAGCCAGTCGCCACCTCATCCTCCGCGCAGGGTACGCAACCCGGCACAACCGTGGAACTGAGCCCGGCCGAGATTACAGCGGCCGGAGTGCAGGTTGCCGAGGTTCGCACGGCATTGCTCAAGACGGACATTGACGCGTTTGGACGCGTGGAGCAGCCGGAGGCTCAGCTTGCGGCGGTGAGCGCGCGCATCGGTGGACGCGTGGACAAATTGTATGTGCAATACACGGGAGAGCGTGTGCGCAGCGGCCAGCCGGTGGCGGAAATCTACAGTCCTGAAGTTGCAACCGCCGTTGAGGAATATCGCCTGGCCGAGGAAAACCGCAAAGGGCTCCAGCAGTCGGACGATTCTTTTGCGCGCACGCAAGCCGATGCGCTGGTGAAGGCAAGCCAGCACAAGCTGGAGCTTTGGGGTATTACCGCGAAACAAATTGAAGCGCCCGGAAAAGATGGCATCCCGCACGTGACCATCTACGCATATGCCTCGGGGACGGTCGTCGATCGCAAGGTGACACAGGGGCAGTACGTCAACGCAGGCGACACGCTGTTTACTGTTGCCGATCTCAGCCAGGTCTGGATCAAGGCCGATGTCTATGAGGAGCAGTTGCCTCAGATTCAGCAGGGTCAGGAAGTTGACATCACAGCAGAGTCGATGCCCAACCAGACCATCCACGGCCGTGTGGACTTTATCGAGCCAGCCGCCAATCCGCAGACGCGCACGGTTCCAGTCCATGTGCACGTGGCCAATCCGGGAATGCGTCTTTTGCCGGGCATGTTTGTCAGCGCAACTTTTGTGAGCCGTGCAGCGCAGCCGTCCATCGTGGTTCCACGCTCGGCAGTGCTCGATACAGGGACGCGGAAGATTGTTTATCTGGCCCGGCCCAATGGCGTCTTTGAGGCGCGCGAGGTCCAGGTGGGCGCGCCCTCTGACGATCTGTTCCCGGTCTCGAGTGGACTGGCGCTCGGCGACAAGGTTGTGCTGAACGGAAATTTCCTGATCGACTCGCAGGCGCACCTGAGTTCAGGCATGTCCGGACTCTATGGCGGTTCAAAAGAGTTTGGTGGCGGATCGCAAGGGCAGACTCCGACAGCAACTTCACCGGAGAAAAGTGCCGAAGCCGGCGCGGCGCAGATTGAGTTCCACGCCGATGCTGATGCGCTCAAAGCAGGCGAGGACAATTCGTTTCACGTCAAGCTAACCGATGCCGGCGGCAAACCCATCGCCGATGCCAAAGTCACGGTCACGCTTATCATGCCCGCGATGCCTTCGATGGGCATGCCGGAGATGAAGAGTTCCTTCGAGTTGACGTGGGTGGCCGACCGCCAGATGTACGTGGGCAAGGGGCAGCCACCGATGTCGGGAACATGGACTGTGTTTGTCGAGGCGCGCAGAAACGGCAGCGTCATTGCATCAATGCACACTCACTTGAGCGCGAAGTAGGAGCCGGCAATGATCAATCGCATCATCGAATTCTCCATGAAGAACCGCTGGCTGATTCTGGCTGTTTATGCGGCGCTGGCGATTTGGGGCTACTGGGCGCTGTTGCACACGCCTATCGATGCCATTCCCGATCTGAGCGAGAACCAGGTAATCGTCTTCACCGAATGGCAGGGCCGCAGCCCACAGGAAGTTGAAGACCAGATTACCTATCCCCTCACCGTGAACCTGCAAGGGCTTCCGCATGTGCGCACAGTTCGTTCCGCCTCGGCATTCGGGTTCTCTATGGTGAACGTCATCTTCGAGGACTCCGTAGACATTTACTTTGCCCGGACGCGTGTGCTGGAGCGGCTCAGTTTGGCGGGCAGTTTTCTGCCCGTGGGCGTAACGCCCATGATGGGGCCCGATGCCACGGGAGTGGGACAAGTCTATTGGTACACGGTCGAAGGGCCGTACGACAGCGGCACACTGCATTCCATTCAGGATTGGTTTGTGAAGTACCAGTTGAACTCCGTGCCGGGCGTGGCTGAAGTGGCCAGCGTGGGCGGATTTGTGAAGCAGTATCAGATCGATCTCGATCCCATCAAGCTGCGCGCGTACAACGTCGCACTCAAGGATGTGGTTGCCGCCGTGGAGCGAAGCAACAACAACGTGGGCGCGAAGGTGGTGGAAGCGGGCGATACCGAGGAGATGGTCCGCGGTATCGGACTGATTAATGGCCTGAAGGATATTGAGAACATCTCCCTCGCCGCTTATAACGGCACACCCGTGACCGTAGGCAACGTGGGCAGCGTTCAGCTTGGTCCCGAGTTCCGCCGCGGTGTTCTCGACAAAGATGGAAAAGAAGCTGTGGGCGGGGTGGTCGTCATCCGCTACGGCGCCAATGCGCGCGAGGTCATTGAAGCCGTCAAGCAGAAGATCGCCGAGATTCAGCCGAGCCTGCCTGCGGGTGTAACGATCGTTCCTTTCTATGACCGCAGCATCCTGATCGATCACGCGGTCGACACGCTGCGCCATGCGCTGATTGAAGAGCTGATTCTGGTCACACTGGCGCACGTGCTTTTTCTGTGGCACTTCCGCAGCATCCTGGTGGTCACCATTCCGCTGCCTCTTGCGGTGCTGGGCGCTTTCCTGTTCATGAAAGGCGCGGGCATCTCGTCGAACATCATGTCCCTGGGAGGAATCGCCATCGCTATTGGCGTGCTGGTCGACGCGGGCATTGTGATGACAGAAAATGTAATTCGCCAGGCGGAGCAATACGAAGCGGAGCATGGCAACTATCGCGACCACATCGGCGAGATCACGCTCAAGGCCGCGCGCCTTGTGGGCAGACCAATTTCCTTTGCCATGGTGATTATCATTCTGGCCTTCGTCCCGGTTTTCGCGCTTACCGGCATGGAAGGCAAAATGTTTCACCCTCTGGCTTTCACCAAGACCTTTGCCATGGTCTGCTCCACCATCCTTGCCATCACGCTGGTTCCGGTTTTGTGCACGTTTCTGATTCGCGGCAAACTGCACAGCGAAAATGAGAACCCGATCATGCGCGTACTGCGCGCAATCTATCGGCCTGTTCTGCGCTGGGCACTGCGACACAGGATCATCACGCTGAGCGCGGCCATGGCGTTGCTCATCGGCGCTCTCTATACGGCCACAACTATTGGCTCGGAATTCATGCCGCCGCTCGATGAAGAGACGGCGCTTTTCATGCCCATCACCGATCCGCGCATCTCGCTCACTGAGGCGACCCGCATCCTTCGCCAGCAGGACCTGATCATTTCCGCGGATCCGGCCGTCGCGATGGTGGTGGGCAAGGTTGGCCGCGCGGAGACATCCACCGATCCTGCGCCGGTGAACATGAGTGAGACGACAATTACTTTCAAGCCAAAGGACCAGTGGCCCAAGGGACTTACGAAAGACGCAATCCTCGCCCGGCTCGACGAAAAGTTGCAGATTCCCGGCGTCACGAATATTTGGACACAGCCGATTCGCAACCGTATCGACATGCTGTCAACAGGCATTCGCACCCAGATTGGCATCAAGGTTTTCGGTCCCGACCTTGGCGTGATTGAAGCCAAGTCAGAAGAGATCAAAGAAGTGGTGGCGCAGATTCCTGGCGCCGCGGATCTCTATGCCGAGCGGACTACGGGTTCACCGTATCTGGAGATGACCGTAGATCGTGCCGCCGCGGACCGCTACGGACTGAATGTCGCCGATGTCGAAGACGCGATTGAAACCGCCATTGGAGGAAAGAATCTGACCACAACCATTGAAGGGCGGCAACGCTTTCCGGTGCGGGTTCGCTATGCGCGCGATTTCCGCGAGAACCCACAGCAACTGGACGAGGTTCTTGTGATGGGAAGCGGCGGCGCACAGGTGCCGCTCAGCAAAGTGGTCACGATGAAAACAACCATGGGGCCGTCGATGATCACGAGCGAAAACGGTCTGCTGCGCGGAGCGGTGCTGTTGAATGTGCGCGGCCGCGACGTGGGAGGATTTGTCGATCAGGCTCAGCGCGTAGTGGCCGAACGGGTAAAGATGCCGCCGGGATATTACATCGAGTGGAGCGGCCAATATGAAAACCAGATCAGCGCGCGGAAGCGCCTGGAGCTGGTAATTCCTATTGTGCTGCTGGTCATTTTTGTCCTGCTCTATCGCACCTATCACTCAGCCAGGGAAGCTGCACACGTTCTGCTGGCGGTACCCTTTGCGCTGAGTGGCGGCATTTTCCTCGTCAAGATTCTTGGGCTCAACTTTTCCGTTGCGGTCTGGGTCGGCTTCATTGCTCTGTTCGGAACCGCTGTGCAAACCGCAGTAGTGATGGTCATCTATCTTGAGGAGGCCGTGGCGCGGCGCAAAGCGGCCGATGGACAACTGACCCGCGCTGGACTGCATGCAGCAGTAATTGAAGGCGCCCTGCTGCGGCTCCGTCCCAAGGTAATGACCGTGGCCACAGTCGTAGCCGGATTACTGCCACTTCTCTGGTCCACCCGCACAGGCGCGGAATTTATGAGGCCGCTTGCTGCCCCCGTGCTGGGAGGGATGCTTAGCTCTCTGCTCCATGTTCTGATCGTGACCCCAGTCATCTTCACGTGGCTGCGCGAACGCGATTTGCAACGGGAGCAAGCGAAATAGGAGCGCACAAATATGTGATGGGTTCCAGAGTATTTATTCGCTACGCAATCTATGGGCGCCGCGAGTGACAAACAGGATTTGAAGCGACGGTCATTTCCAGCCAGTTTGGCATGGCCCAGATCGTTCCTGCGATCTTGCATTTTACCGAGCGCGCACTCGTGGCATCATTGCTCCTCGATCGTGACGGTTCCTGACAGATCCTTTTCCAGTGCCCACGACTGCCCCTCGCGATGCGCCTCCACACGAGCGCCATCGACCCACACTCCGATCGAGCCCTCCAGTGCGGGCAAATCGACCTTGGCGGTCATCCCAGCCGGCAGCGTGAGCGTCAGAGTGAAGTTCTTCTCTCGCTTCCAGCTCACCTCGAGCTCGCCTCGCGGCGTTGGCATTCGGCCTTGGGCCCACGTTAGGGAGCCGGGATGTGGTTGGATCAGCGCTCGGCTCCATCCGGGAGCGAGCGGCTGCGCGCCCAGCACGAAGCGCGGCAGAAGATTCGCCGGAGCCGCCCCCCAGGCATGGTTCCAGTCCTGATTTGGCTTGTACTTTTGATCCCAGGCCTCCCAGGTGATCGTCGCGCCGCTGTCTACCATGTGCCTCCAGCTTCGATCTCCCGGCGCGGTCATCAAGGCCAGCGCGGCCGCGTCCTCGCCGTTCTCGAACAGACCCTCCAACAGATATTGTGCCGCGTAGACCGATCCCGCCATTCCGCGACTGACGAGCCACTGCGCGACCTGCGGCCGACGCTCGGCAGGCACGAGCCCAAAGGCCAAGGGAAACAGGTTTGCATGCAGAGAAGCATGATCCGTTCCTACTCCGTCACGATAGAGCCCACGCGCCGGATCAAAGAGCTTCTTCTGGAAGGTCGCCTGCGCCGTCCTCTCTTGCACCCGAAACTCCGCGGCCTCCTGCTTTTTGCCCAGGGCCTCGGCCAGTTCGCTCATCTCTTGCAATGCGCGCAGATGGAAAGCGTTGACTACCGTGTTGACGCTGGTAAAGACGTAGCCGTCGCGTTCGTTCATCGGCCAGTCAACATTATCCCCATGTCGAATCAGCTCCGGCGTGCTCATGATCAGCCCGTCCGGTCCGATGCGCTCGTCCAGCAACTTGGTCTTTAGTCCCTCATAGTGAGCTGCCAGCCAGCCCGTGTCGCCCGCTTGCATCCAGTCGGCGTAAGCCATGAAGATCATGTGCGGAGCCCACTCCGACGGCCAGGTCGGAAACTTCATCAGACGATCGAATGTGGCTCGCGATATTTGTGGATCGGCGTCTCCGGCGTAGTAACTTAGCTGAGACAGATAAGCATCCGCCTCATAAGCCAGGCGCTCGCGATCCCCGTCCACAAAGACTCCGGCAAAAGTCGTCGCCTTGATCGAGTAGTGGCAGAGGTCCCAGACCTTATCCAACATGGGGTCTGAGGAATGGAAGGTCGCAGCATCGTCGACCCATGTACTGTCGAAGGCAGCACGCCGGCGAATCTGGTCCGCATCGAGTTCAGCCGGCCAGCCTTCCACTTCTACCCAGCGAAAGGGCGTCAACACTCCCCAGGATGCTGGGGTCAGTACTGCGGGAGCCGTGGTGTTGCGCGCATTCACTGGAGGAGCGACAATCACGGCGGCTGCCCGGTCCAGTCGAACCTTCACCTCGGAATAGCGCACTGAGCCGGGTGGATGAGTATCCACACGGCCGTCTTTCAATGCCTCGCCGAAGCGGACGGTAACCGTTTCTGATGCGGCCAAATGCACAGGCCCCAGCGAAAGATTTCCGAACGCAACCCGGCCAAAGTCCACCAGGAACACACCCGGCGCGATTTTGCGGATCGCCTCAGGCGCCTGTTCTACCAGATGTACCGGCGCGGCTTCCTGCCC
>Ga0302278_10001308_pt1 | contig 31049 bp, 26 predicted proteins | sample III_Bog_N3_2_FD_194543 | JGI IMG/M metagenome (GOLD analysis project Ga0302278, IMG submission 194543) | Peat permafrost microbial communities from Stordalen Mire near Abisko, Sweden - III_Bog_N3_2 | ecosystem: Environmental > Terrestrial > Soil > Wetlands > Peat | place: Sweden: Abisko... | reverse complement strand
AAGCGGTGGCGCTCGATATTCTTTTTGACGAACTGAATGAATTTGACCCCCAACTGCAACTCCCCGATGGCAGCTATGCGAATTCGGATGATTTCTTTGCGTTGCAGATGCGCAAGTCCGGCAATGTCTTGATTGCCGCCACCCCGGAAATCTCGCCGCCGGACCTGTTTGCCACCAATTCCATGGCGGTTGGGGACGTGGCCACCGAAAAGGATTCCGATGGTAAACTGCGGCGGGTGAAAGCCTTCCACCTATCCCGCCACTGGCATCCCCTGTTTCAGAGCGCTGCCGCCGACCCGGATATTCGTGCGGACCTGGCCCGGGCCGAACTCCTGCCCGGGGAAATCATTCTCCCCCAATCGGGATCCACCAACCGCATCACGGTTCCCGTGGATGCGGAAAATAATTTTGCCCTGGCAGATTTCATCGGCGACCAACTCCCCGCCGGAGTCGCTCCCCGGGCCAAAGCCTTCACCGACGTGCCGATCTGGCAGATGGGCATTGTGTTGGCCGCGCAAGCAATGAAGCTCGACTTAAAAAATGCCGTCATTGACCTGCCTCATGGCCGGATCACTTTGCATGGGGCCCGGGGCGTTGAACGGGTGATTCCCGTGGATTCCGATGGATATTTCTATGTGGACTGGCGGCTCACCCCCGACAGCCCGCAAATCACCCGGGCGCCCATTGAATCCTTGCTCCGCCAGAGCCGGCAACGAGCCGCCGGTGGCACCAACGGCTTCCCCAATAATTTCTCCGGCAAGTTGATCGTGGTGGGTTCCTCCGCTCAGGGCAACAACCTGACGGACCGGGGGGCCACGCCTTTGGAACGAGACACGCTGCTGGTCAGCACCTATTGGAACGTCGCCAATTCCGTGCTCACCGGGCGTTTCATCCACCGCACCCCGTTGCCCGTGGACCTGGGGATCATCGGTTTTTTGGGGCTGATCGTGGCGTATATCACCTGGCAAATGCGGGCGCGAATCGTTTATGCCAGCGTCATCATCCTGGGGTTGATCCTGGCCTACATTGCGGCGGCCTTCTATGCCTACATCGCCTGGCGCTGGTGGCTGCCCCTGTTCTTTCCGGTCGTGGGGGCGATGCTGGTCGAGCACGGGTTGCTGGTCGTCTATCTTGTCATGGTGGAAGAGCGGGAAAAGCGGCGGGTAAAATCCGTCTTCTCCAAAATGCTCTCCCCGGACGTGGTGAATGAATTGCTGGAGGCCGAGAACTTTTCCATGGTCGGCAGCCGCCGGGAAGTCACCGTGCTGTTTGCCGACATCCGGGGTTTCACCACCCTCACCGATGAAATGCAGGAAAGCGTGGTGGAGCATGTCCGCAAACACAACCTGGAACCCGAGGTGGCTGAGAAGTGTTATGACGAATCCGCCCGCGAGACCCTGGAAACCGTAAACTTGTATCTTACCAAGGTGGCCGATGCCGTGATTGCCCATGGCGGCACCCTGGACAAGTATATCGGCGATTGCGTGATGGCCTTCTGGGGCGCGCCGCTGTCCAATGAGAAACATCCGCTCGGCTGTGTCCGTGCCGCGCTTGAAGCCCAGCGGGCCATCCACGAATTGAACCTGGCCCGGCTGGCCGAAAATGCGGTCCGGGCGGCGGAAGACCAGCACCGCATCGCCGCCGGGCTGCCCCGCAAACCCCCCCTGCGGGCCCTGCAACTGGGCACTGGCATCAACACCGGCACCGTCATTGTCGGGCTGATGGGCTCCGCCAAAAACATGCATAATTACACCATTTTCGGCCGGGACGTGAATCTGGCCAGCCGGTTGGAGGGTGTTTCCGGCAGCGGCCGCATCATCATCAGCGAAACGACCCACCGCCATTTGTTGCGCCACGACCCCGAACTGGCGGCGACCTGTGTGGAATTGCCCTCCGTCACCGTCAAAGGCATTCGCACCGCCGTCCGCATTTACGAAGTCCCCTGGCGAACGCCGTCCGCCGGCTGATTTTCTTCCTCGTCAACGCCCCGGGAAAATGTCACTCTGCCCCCGTGCGCACGGTCATTTATCCCGGAAGTTTTGACCCGCTGACCAACGGCCATTTGGACTTGGTGCAGCGGGCGGCCAAGCTTTTTGACCGGGTCGTGGTGGCGGTGGCCAAAAATGCGGACAAAACCCCGCTCTTCAGTCTGTCGGAACGCCTGGAACTCGTGAAACAATCCATCGGTCACCTGCCCAATGTCGAAGCCGACGCTTTTGACGGCCTGCTGGTCAATTACGTGGTCCGGAAAAACGCGAGTGCGATTGTGCGCGGGCTGCGGGCCATCTCGGATTTTGAATTTGAATTTCAACTGGCCTTGATGAACCGCAAACTCAACGCCAATGTGGAGACCATTTTCATGATGCCCAAGGACACCTACACGTTCCTGAGTTCCCGGATCGTTAAGGAAATCGCCCGGCTGGGCGGCGACGTGTCGGTTTTTGTTCCCGCGCATGTCCAAACCGCGTTGGGGCTCAAGTTTAATCCCGCCACCGCCCCCTCGTTGCGGGTGCCATAAAATCATGCCTTTAACCGTCAATTTGCGGGCGCTCACCCAGGAAACCGTGGTTCTGCGCGGGGAACTCTCCCCGGCGGAGCTCGAACTGGACCTGCGCGACGACATGGTGCAGGTCAAGGTGCCCGTCCGGCATGACTTGGAGGTTGAAATGTTGGATGACGCCCTCTTGGTGCGGGGCCGGGTGCAGGTCACCTTGGAATGCGAATGTGTCCGGTGCCTGAAGAAATTCCAATCCATCTTGGCATTGGATCCCTACACCCTCCATCTGCCCCTGGCGGGCGAGGAGGCCATCGCCCTCGACAACGATAACGCGGACTTGACTCCGTTTCTGCGGGAAGATATGCTTTTGGAATTTCCGCAACATCCGTTGTGCAAACCGGATTGTCCGGGTTTGAAGAAAATGGAAGAAAAACCGGCCCCGGAAGCCGGAATCAAGCCGGAACCGGAAGCGTCCGCTTGGGCGGAACTGAACAAACTGAAACTGTAATTTGGAATTTAAAAATTTATGGGCGTCCCAAAACGTAAACCATCCCACAGCCGGCAGCGTATGCGCCGCGCTTATAACAGCGTGCTGAAACTGCCGCAGACCGGCATCTGTCCCCAATGCGCCGCGCCGGCGCTTCCCCACCGGGTCTGTCCCGCCTGTGGCTTTTATAAAGGCCGTCAAGTGCTGACGGTCACGGCGGGCGCCTGACGGGCGTCAGGAACGCGGACACCTTCCGCTTTCCCTCATCTATGCGTATCGCAGTGGATGTCATGGGCGGGGACCACGGTTGTGGTGTTGTCATTGCGGGGGCCAGCCAGGCGCTCGAGAATAACAAAAAAATAACCGCCCTCTATCTGGTGGGCGACCAGGCCGCCATTCACGCCGCTTTGCCAAAACGGGGTTTTCGCGACCACCGGGTGCGGGTGATCCATGCCAGTGAGGTCATCACGATGGAGGACAAACCGGTCAACGCGCTGCGCAAGAAACGCGACAGTTCCATTGGCCGCGCCGCCGAACTCGTCCATGACGGCAAGGCGGACGCCCTCATTTCCCTTGGCCACACCGGCGGCATCCTGGCCGCCGCCACCTTCAAAATCGGCCGGGTCCAGGGCGTGGAACGCGGTTGCATTGCCGCGGTGATCCCGCGCCAGGACAGCGAATTTGTCCTGCTGGATGCCGGCGCGAGCGTGGAATGCAAACCCCATCACCTCGCCCAGTTCGCCGTCATGGGCAGTGTCTATTCCCGCGAGGTATTGGGCTATAAAAAACCGCGCGTGGGCATCCTCAGCATCGGCACCGAAGATTCCAAAGGCAATGAACTCACCCTCGAAGCCTTCAAGCTCTGCAAAAAACTCGACCTCAATTTCATCGGCAACGTCGAGGGCCACGACCTGTTCAAAGACCATGTGGATGTGGTGGTTTGCGACGGATTCGTGGGCAACATCGTCTTAAAGACCTCGGAGAGCCTGGCCCTGGCCATGTTTTCCATGCTCAAGCGCGAACTGACCGAAAACACCAAGCGCAAGATTGGCGCTTATCTGGCCAAAGAGGCGTTCCGCTCCATCCACCGGCGCATGCACCCGGATGTTTACGGCGGCGCCCCCCTGCTTGGCTTCAACGGCTCCGTCTTTAAAGCCCATGCTTCCGGCCGGGAAAAAACCGTGGTGAGCGCGCTGCGGATGACCGTGGAAGCCCTGCAACATCAAGTCAATCAAACCATCATCAGTGAAATTGCCCGGGCCGGTGAAATTCTGGCCGCCGCCGAACCCCCATGCCCGACTGTTCCATGAGCGATCAATTCACCAACCCCCGCGCCCGCCATAATTTCATCGGCCGCACCTGCTCCATCACCGGCGTCGGCTCCTATGTGCCCGAGCACATCCTTACCAACGCGGATTTGGAAAAATCGGTGGACACTTCCGACGAGTGGATCACCAGCCGCACCGGCATCAAGGAACGGCGCATTGCCGCCGCCGGCCAATTCACCTCCGACCTGGCCGCCCAGGCCGCCGGTCGCGCCATGAAAATGGCCGGCGTCACCGCCGACCAGATTCAACTCATCATCGTCGCCACCATCACGCCGGACATGCCCTTTCCCAACACCGCCTGTCTGGTGCAGGAAAAAATCGGCGCCCACCGGGCCGCCGCCTTTGATGTGGAAGCCGCTTGTTCCGGCTTCATCTACGGACTCGAGATCGGCGCGCAGTTCGTCATGTCGCGCACCTACGACACCGTGCTGGTCATCGGCGCGGAAAAGCTTTCCTCCATCGTGGACTGGACCGACCGCAACACCTGCGTGCTGTTTGGCGATGGTGCCGGCGCCGCCATTTTGCAGTCCCGGGAACACTCCCACGGCCTGCTCACCGCCGTCCTCGGGGCGGATGGCGGCAAGGCGGATTTGCTCTCCATGCCCGGCGGCGGCAGCCGTTGTCCCGCCACGGCGGACTCCGTGGCGGCCAAACGCCATTACCTGCGCATGGACGGCAAGGAAACCTTCAAGAAAGCCGTGCAGGCCATGTGCAGCGCCGCCGAGGAGGCGTTGCGCCGCTGCGATCTGGACATCACCCGCATCAAATGCGTCATTCCCCACCAGGCCAACCGCCGGATCATTGACGCCGTCGGCCAGCGGCTCGGGGCCAAGCCCGAACAAATCTTCATCAACCTGGACCGTTACGGCAACACGTCCGCCGCCTCGGTGGCCATCGCCCTGGATGAGGCCGTGACCTCCGGCACCGTGCAGCGCGGCGATCTGATTTTGCTGGTGGTTTTCGGCGCCGGCCTGACTTGGGCTGCCGCCGTGATTGAATGGTGAACTGGTTTTGCGGTTTGAATTTTGGAGTTTGAAATTTCAACTGCCCATGAACTTCCGGGTGGACCACGACTGAAACCGCCGAAAGCACCAATGTCTGCCGAACTATTCCCCTCTCGGCGGCACGACCCGTGATTGTGCCTCCACTTGCATATCAGCATCGAAAAGCGCGAAGCGTCCCGTAGTGCGGTGGCCCTCCACCGCTCTTGCGGGCAACCGTGCGGCCATCAACGATCTCCGATGCGTCAACTGCGGTTGAACCCTTCCCTTCCCTGAGGGTGAAGGCCGGAACGAGGCATTTCAACCGCAGATGGACGCAGATGAGGAGGCCGGGCAAAGCCCGAAATACCGAGACCCCGCCTCAACCCTCGATCATGACTGGACTGGATCAACGCTTCCCCCGGTTTTTATCTGCGTTCATCTGCGTCCATCTTGCGGTTCAAGTCCGCTTTTGGGTTGCGGCTCCGCCGCTCTGCGCTCTCCGCGCCTCTGCGCGAAAAAATTCGTTTCCCCGGCTTTCGGCAACCACCCCTTGTGTCAGAAAAACGCACCGTCACTTCCCCGGGCTTGACGTCCCGCCGATCCATCGGTTAATCTGCGTCCATGGTTTTCAAAGGCTCTCGGCTGGCCGGGGCCGCCCTTGAAACCCCGTTGGTTGGAGAGATGGCCGAGTGGCTGAAGGCGCTGGTTTGCTAAACCGGTATACGGTCAAAAGCCGTATCGGGGGTTCGAATCCCCCTCTCTCCGCCACTTGATTTTATTGGGGTTTTACTCGCTGGTGTGCCCGGAGTATGCCCAGGCGTGTCGTCAGCAGATCCGTCCCATCCGTCTCCTCCGTCTTATACCGCCGTGATCACGGTCACCCCTTCAGCCGCGCGCCGCGCGCAATATTGCCGCAACGCCGGATCGTCCGTCAGCCCGGCGGCCCGCTCCCAGGCCTGCCGGGCTTCGTCCGTTTGCTCTAACAAATGCAGCAGATGCCCGCGCGCCGCCCAATACGGCTGGTAGCTCACGATTCGGTCCGGGGGAATGGCGTCGAGCGCCGCGAGGCCGGCCGCGGGCTGGCCCGCTTGCGCCAGGGCCACCGCCCGCCCGACCAGCGACCCGATGCCCGGCGCGATTTGGATCAAGCCCGCATAAAGCAACGCGATTTCCGGCCACTCGGTGCGCCCGGTTCTCGCCCGGCCGGCGTGGACGGATTGAATCGCGGCCTCAAGCTGAAAGCGGCCGAGACTTTTAAATCCGGCGGCGGTTTGCAAATGTTCCTCCGCCTCGCGCATGAGTTCGCCGGACCATTTCGTGGTGTCCTGTTGGTCGAGCGGGATGAACTGTCCGTCGCCGGCATGGCGTGCTCCCTGCCGGGCCTGACAATGGAGCATCAAGGCCAGCAGGCCGTGCGCCTCGGGCTCGCGCGGCATCAATTGAACCAACAATCGCCCCAGCGAAATCGCTTCCGTCGCCAGCGCGTGCTGGGTGGCCGCCGCCTCGGGTGGGCTCTCCCAGCCCGTCGTGTAGGCGGCATAAATGGCGTCCAGCACATGGGTCAGGCGTTCATTCCATTCCGGCGGATCGGGAATTTGGAACGGAATGCCCGCGTCGCGGATTTTATTTTTCGTGCGGACCAGCCGTTGACTCATCGCCGCCGGGGAAACCAGGAAGGCCGAGGCGATTCGCTCCGCGTCAACGCCCAGGACGGTTTGCAGCATCAGCGGGGTGCGCGCGGCCGGATCAATCGCCGGATGCGCACAGACGAACAGCAGCTTTAGTCGTTCGTCGGGAAAATGTTCCTGCGTCACGGCCACGGTCTGCGCTGCTTCGGCGATTTGTTGCAGATACCCCTCGGCGTTCTGCCGCACTTGATGGTGGCGCCCGGCGTCAATGATGCGGTTGCGCGCCGCGTGCAACAGCCACGCTTCGGGCTTCTGGGGAAGGCCGTCCACCGGCCACTTTTCCAGCGCGGCCACCAACGCGTCACTCAACGCATCCTCCGCTCCGGCCACGTCCCCCGTGCGTGCCGCGAGATACGCGATGAGCTGGCCGTATGAATGGCGGACCACCGTTTCAATGGCGGCGTGGGCGGTGGATTCATTCATTGGATTTGGCGGGGTTGCGGGGCCGCCCTTATTCCAGCGTGAAACCCGGGTCGGCTTTGGCCGGAACGGGGAGTGCTTTATTCACCTGGGTATTCATAAATTTAATTTTTTGGCGGACGCGCGGAAGCCGCCCGTTCCAGCATTCCCCAGGTAAAACCAGTCCCCTGCTTTTGAACAATGGCCTGGTGAATCCAAAGCATTCCCGTCGGTTCCAGCAGTCGGGCTATTTTCAAATCCCCCGTGTCCAGCGGTTGAAAGCCGATGTCGGCGGCCAGTTGCGCCACCCTCCGCTTGGCCTCCGCATCATCGCCCGCCAAGAACATGACCGGTTTGAGCCCCCCATGGCTCGGATAGCTCGCGTCGGCAAAATTCTCGAAACCGTAAGTGTTGAAACTTTTCACCACCCGCGCGCCGGGCGCCCATTGCGCCACGGTTTCGCCGCCGGACGTGGTGTGGCCGATGGCCAGCTCCAGACCGGCGCCGGGTGTGAACTTCAGCGGATTGGTGCAATCCACCAACACCTTGCCCTGGAGGTTGCCGCACTCGGCAATCGCGGCTTGCGTCGCCTCCCACGGCGTGGCCAGGACGATCACGTCGCCAAACGCCGCCGCTTCCGCATTCGTGCCGGTGCCGGCGTTCGGCCCGCAGGCGTCCAGCCGGGCGCGGTGTTTCGGATCGCCGGGATTCCGCACCCCGAATTTAATTTTATGTCCGGCCCGCGCCCAGCTTTGGCCCAGCGCGCCGCCAACGTTGCCCGCTCCGATAATTCCAATGTTCATGCTTTGTTTAAGTTTGGAGTTTTGATGGCAACCCCGCTCCTCCGGCTCGTTGCCGACCGCCGCTCACAGTGTTGGCCTCCCCAGCGACAAAGTTCCTTCAGCGCCGGGCGGAGCGTTTCGCCGTATTCAGTAAAAGAGTATTCCACCCGGGGTGGCTTCTCGTCATGGACCTTGCGTCGCACCACCCCGTCGCGCTCCAGTTCGCGCAGATGCTGCGTCAACATCTTGCCGGTGATGCCGGGCGTCAGCCGCCGCAATTCCCCGTAACGCCGTACGCCATCGTAGAGCTGCCACAAAATCCACGGCTTCCATTTGCCGCCAATGACGGCGATGGCGACGGCCACATGGCAGTATGTTTTTTCAGCCTTCATCAGTTTCCATTTGCCACCAACCGCGGCCATCATGTTCCAAACGGCAAAGTTCGACAAGTAGCCACTATTTGGTAACCAGAGGATTCATCCTCCACAGCCTCAACGGTAATTGATTTGGAGATCGTCCGGAGCCGGACGCCCTTTGCCCGTTTCCAATAGATCCTTGAGACTCAACAGGAACGTCGCCCACTTCATGGAACAATGGGCCTGGAAATCCGAATTTTCCCGCCAGCCTGAGTGCTTGAACCAAAGATGCGTTTGCTGGTCATCCGTCGAAATGTCGAAGCTGATTTCCGTCCCTTCCCACTCGTCCGCCCCCTGTCCCTTGGGCGCTTTCCAAGCGACCCGCTGGCCCGGCTCGAGCGCTTGGACGTTGAATTTCTGGCAGAACTCACCGAACCAAAATTCGAGGGTGTCCCCGACTTTTGTCCCGCTGCCTCGCGTGTCGGCCGTCCACCATTGCGCAAGCTTCTTGGTCTCCGTCAAAGTTTTAAAGACTTCTTCCGGTGATGCTTTCACGCCGATTTGATGATTAATTTGGCAGCACATTTTTATTCCTTTATTTTGAGGGCTTCGTTCGTTTCCGTCACCCTGGTGATTTTTGTTAACTTGCATTTAGTTTGGCCGGGAGACATTTCCCGGCTTCACAAGGATGACGTTTGGCGTTTCCCCATTTCGACATTTCGCAAAATCTTTTTGGGTTATCCCCTGTTTTCAGGGTTACCGCAAGCCATCCATCACCTCGCCGGAAGTCCGTTTCTTTTTGCCCGCACCGGCGGCGACAAACGCAAACGACTCCTCGAACATCCCCCAATCGCTTTTGAAATCAGTTGGCTTCGGTCGCCGGATGACGGCCCATTCCTTCATCACGCGCTTTCCCATGATCAAACGCGTCGCGGTTCCCTCCTCCACCAGGCGCTGAATGACCGGCTGGGGCAGCTTCAAGACCACGGCCTCGCCTTTCGTAAAGGCGAAAACCTTCTTGGCCACGGTAAAGTTGGTTGAATTGAGTTTTTTGGATGCGACCACCCCCGGAAGCTTTGCCAGCATCGAACCCAGAATCGCGCCAAGATCATTCAGGGTTGGATTGGTCTATGAGGGAACTTCAAGGATGGCGAAACCGCCCAAAAATTCCTTCGTCTCGGCATACGGGCCGTCGTGAATCTGGCGTTTACCCTCCCGCACCCGGATCGTGGTCGCCGTTTTCGGCGAAGGCAGCCCGAGGCTGCTGACCATGACGCCCGCGGTTTTCAGCGCATCGCTGTAAGTTTTCCACGCCGCCCAATACGCGGGGGATTTTTCGGGGTCGTTGCGCCGGTCAAATTCCACCTGCGGCTCGGCAATTAGCAAGATGAATTTCATAAATGAGTTGCGGTATAGTTTATCGGCCGGCCCGGCGGTTCAAAAGTTCTTTTTTTTGCGCGCCGGCCGGCCTTTTTTGTTTGGGTCATGCCGTGGCGGTCTTGGCGCAGATTTCGGTCGCGCCTTCCCCCGGCAGCAACGGGCGGACCTCCACCGCCGAGTAACCCGCCGCCGGACTGCGCGCGGCCCATTCCAAAGCCACATCCAGATTCGGCGCGTCAATGACGACCAGGCCGCCGAGAAATTCCTTCGTCTCGGCATACGGCCCGTCATGGACCCTGCGTTTGCCATCCCGCACCGAAACCAGCGTGCCCGATTCCGGCGGCAACAGCCCCGCGCCGCTGACAAAGATGCCCGACGCATGGATCGCATTGATGTAAGCCATCCAGGCCTCCATGAAGCCCGGCTCGCCGCGCCGGGCGAAATGTTCCGTTGTTTCGTGGAAAAGTAATGCGTATTTCATAATTGCTGCTTTCGTTTTATGGTTGTTTGAGCCGGGAGTCATTCCGCGACTTCACATAGATGACGGGTGAAGCCCCCCGGTTTCGACAAATAAATCTAAGCGCCTGTCTGAAAATTCAAACGCCCGACCAAAAGCGCCGCAGGGCGGCTTCCAGTTCGCCGGCCCGGCCCACCGTCACGGGCTGCCAGCCGGCCGGGAACAGGCGGCGATAGCGGGCTTCGCCAAACCGGGCGTCAATCAGCAGCACCACCCCGCGATCCGTTTCCGAGCGGATCACCCGGCCCACTGCCTGCAACACGCGGTTCATCCCGGGAAAAACGTAGGCGTAATCAAAGCCCGCGCCGGTTTGGGTCTGAAAATAATCCGCAATCAGGTCGCGCTCCACCTCCAATTGCGGCAGACCCACGCCCACCACCACCGCCCCGATCAAACGATCCCCCGCCAGATCAATCCCCTCGCCAAAAATACCGCCCATCACGGCGAAGCCAACAAGCGTGGCGCCGGGCGCGGCCCGGTTCGGGGCAAAGGCGTCCAGAAAAGCCGCGCGTTCGGCTTCGCTCATGCCGGGATGTTGCGCCAGGAGGGTGCGGGCCGGATAGCCGGCCTGAAATTCCGCCACCACGGCCGTGAGATACTGGTGTGACGGCAGATAGACCAGATAATTTCCCGCCCGGCCGGCCGTGAAGGTGCCAATCGCCCGCACCACTTCGCCCAGGGAGGCGGCCCGGTCCTGGTAATGTGTGCGGATGCGCTGATGGATCAGCACGGCCAGGTTTTCCGGGGGAAACGGGGAGGGCAATTGCAGCGCGCGGTCCGCCTCCGTGCCGCCCAGCAGGCGCCGGTAATAATCCATGGGCGTGAGCGTGGCCGAAAAAAAGACCGTCGCCCGGCCCCGCGCCAGCGCCTGGCGGAGCAGATGCGAGGGGTCCAGACAAAACAGTTTGATCCGCGCGGCGGGGCCGGGGGGCCGCAGCGTCACATACCGTTCATCGTAAAGTCCGGCCGTGCGCACAAACGTATGCAACTGAAAATAGAGTTCCAGCAGCGGTTCGCGAAAGGCCGCCGGCTCGTTCCGCGCCAGCCATTCCGCCGCCGTCGCCAGCGCCGTTTCCAACAGCGACATCAGCCCGGCGGGAAACTCCCGGCTGATCCAGGACTCCCCGCGCCCGGCGGTCCCGGTCTTTGCCGCCGGCTTGGAAAAGAGGTCGGCTTCCACATTGGTGCCGGGCACGGTGTCAATGGCGGCGTCCGCGCTGGCTGTTTTTTTCAACACGGAACCCAGTCGGCCCAACGCCTTGGCGCAGGCCGGCAGGGACTTTTTAATGAGCCGGCTCACGGCGCTGATGTCGCCGGCATCCAGTTCTGCCGAGAACATCCCCCGGGCGCGGTCCACCAAGTTGTGGGCTTCATCCACCAAAAAACCATAAGCCCCGCCCTCGTCCGCGAAATGGCGGCGCAAATAGACCCGGGGATCAAACACGTAATTGTAATCGCAGATCACCGCCTCCACCCATTCCGAGAGGTCCAGCGACAATTCAAAGGGGCAGACTTGATGTTCCCGGCTGACGGCTTCCAGCACCGGACGGGTGATTTCCTCGCGGGCCAGCGCGGACCGCAGCGCCGCGTGTCGCCGGTCGTAATACCCCAGCGCCAGCGGACACGTGCGCGGATCGCAGGGTTGTCCGTCCCGCACACAGAGCCGGGACCGGGCGGTGAGCGTGAGCGTGCGCAGCCGCAGCCCGGCCCGGCGCAAATCCGCCGCCGCCTGTTCAGCCACCATCCGGCCCGGCGTCGTCGCGGTGAGATAGAAAATCCGCTCCAACTTCCCCTCCCCCAGCGCCTTGACCGCCGGAAAGAAAACGGAAATGGTTTTGCCAATGCCCGTGGGCGCTTCCAAAAACAGCCGCTCCCCGCGCGCCAGTGTCCGGTAGGCCGCCACCGCCAGTTTCCGCTGCCCCGGACGATACCGCGCAAACGGGAACGGGAGTCCCCGGATGGACTCATCACGCACTTGCCGCCACGCGAATTGCTCCTGCATCCAGCGTTGATAAACGGCCGTGGTCGCCGTGAAAAAACGCGTGAGTTCCGCCCGCGTGTGCGCCTCGCAAAACTCGGTCAGTTCCTGCGTCTCGAGATTCAAGTAGGTCAGTTGGAGGTCCAGGCCGTCCAGCGCGTGGTCCTGGGCGTAGATGGCCGCATAACATTTCGCCTGCGCCCAGTGCAGCGGATCAGGCCGCCGGTCCCAGCCCCGGCCCACCGTCTTGATCTCCTCGATCCGCACCCCGGCGGCGGTTGTGAACACGCCGTCCAGCCGCCCCTGAATCCGCAAAATGAAATCGGCCCCCGCCAGGTCGTGGGACAGCCGGACCTCCTTTTGGTATCCGGGCGGACGCGACCGTTGCACCGATTGATGCCCCTGGGTGCCGGCCAGGGCGCGCTGGGGCCCGGTAAACCCGCCGTCGCCGCCCAAGTCGCCCGTGCGGCACACGAACTCGACGAGTTCGCGCACCTGCACGGTGAACACGGGTTGGGCGGACATACCGGGGAAGGCTAAGGGCGGAACGGGAAAAATTCAAAATCCAAAGCCCAAAATCCAGGGAAGTGGTCAGGTCCGGTCTTGGTCGCGGAGCGACGCCCCGGTCTTTGGGGCCTCCCATCCATGGGCTAAAGCCCCATGGCTACCATCATCTGGTCGCTCCGCGACTCGGCACCGTCGCGGAGCGCCCCCCGTTACCAAGGGCGGGGAACCGCAAGCGCCGGGGTGGGGGCACTGATGCAGGCATTTTCCCATAAGCAATACGCAAGAGTGCGTATATCGTGTTTAGCATAACTGTTGTATATTGATAATGTTCTGCCCGGTCGGCGCTCCGCAGAATCGGGGACAGGGAGGTGGAGCGGTGGCTGGCCGAGGCGGGACTATTTTCAAGGGGCAGTTGTCATTGGTGGATGATTTTCCCGCCGATGGCCGATTCAACGCCATTTTTTCCCATCCCGGTTCCGGGTCATCTCACTTTCCGGTCACAGGAGCCGGAAGGTTTTGTTTCAACCGGGCTTTGCTTTTGCTTCTCCCCTTCGGCAGCGGGCGCGGTTCTGATTTCGCCGTCTGGTATTCCGCCGCCGATTCGTTCAACGCCGCGACCGTCGGCACCGCCGCCGGCGATTTCAACTCGATTTGAAGCTGCCGGTGCCCGAACAGGGAGGTGTTTTCGTTGATGAGGCGCGCGGCGGCCAGTTTGCAGTATTCGGTGTCAAGTTCCACGCCGATGCTGTTGCGCCCGTGCTTGAGCGCGGCCACCATCGTTGTGGCCGTGCCGCTGAAGGGATCCAGGACGGTATCGCCGGTGAACGAAAACATCTGGACGAGACGCGCGGCGAGTTCCAGGGGAAACGGCGCGGGGTGGGCTTTGGTCGAGGCCCCGGTAAGCTTCCAGAACTGCTGGAACCATTGGTCGAACTTGTCCTTGGGGATCATGCTCAGGCGGCGTTGTTCCGCCGTGGGCTGGCGGTAGCCGCCGGGCTTGCGCTGCATCAGGATGAATTCGATGTCGTTCTTGATGATGGCGTTGGGCTCGTAGGGTTTGCCAAGGAATTTCGAGCCGTTGTTCACTTCATAACTGGCGTTGGAAATCTTGTGCCAGATGATCGGGTTGAGATTGTCAAAGCCGAGCCGGCGGCACTGCACACAGATATCTGCGTGCAACGGCACGACGGTGTGCCGCCCGTTGTTTTCCCGGCGGGAGAGGCAAACGTCCCCCACCACGCAGACGACCCGCCCGCCGGGCACCAGCACCCGGTAGGCTTCGGCCCACACCCGGTTTAATTCGGCCAGGAAATCGTCATATTCCTTGATGTGACCCATCTGCCCCTCGGAATCATTGTAAACCTTGAGCGTCCAGTAGGGGGGCGAAGTAATGATGAGGTGAATGGATTCATCCGGGATAAAGGACAAATCGCGAGCGTCGCCCTGAATCAACCGGTGCCGGGTCGGGAGTTCATCAATGGTTTGCTGCCCCACAACGGTGTATTTCATAATTGGTTCAGACGGCCCGAAGCGACGGCGATGCGGGCGACGAGCGAACTGGCGAAAACCTGAAAAGCCAGGTCCGGAGCGGGTTCGGTAAAATCACCCTCGAGCCCTTGAACGGGATTTGACATCAGAAACGCCGAACTGTCGTAGTGTTTTTCCAGCACCAAGCGGCGGCAAAACAATTCGTAGCGTTTGGCATAGGATGAGTCGCGGAACTCAGGGGAAACTTTGAAGTGCGGCTCCTTCACGCCCACGGGTTTGGTGGATGCCACGCAATCTTCCAAGAGGAACAGATAACCAATCCAGGGTCGGATGGCTGAACCAAAGGCTTGTTCTCGGAACGCCGTCCACAAATCCAGCGCACTGCCCATGGCCTCCTCGGTGCGGTTGTTGAAATTGTTTCCAAATGACGGTCCGACCTGGGATTTGGCCTCGAGGGCGGCGATCAACCGCCCATTGACCACCACCAGAAAATCCCACCGCTTGGTGGGACGGAAATAGCCGGGTAATTCGAGTGATTCTTTCCAAAATATCTGCGGGCGGGCAATGCCGGCTTCGATGACCAATTCGGTGAGCAATTCGATAAAGCCATCCATGTGGGCGCCACCGGTTACCGCGCTGCGAAATCCCTGATCCGATCCGCCGGCGCTTCGCTGCTTCTCCGACTGGAGGGACCGCGTTTTCCAGTATTTGCGGACCGCTTTACGAGTGTGTTTCGGCAATTCTGCAAGCATGCTCAGGTCAGCCATTGTTGACAAGTATGGGGTGGGAAATTGGCAGCGTCAAACAGAACTACCCGGCAGTCGCTTTTCCGACTGGGGCGTTCCCCCCGGTTTTCCGCCACTCACCTTACTGCACAACGGGTTGACCCGCCCGCTTCCAGGCTCAAATTGAATTTGGCTTTCAAGGCGAGGTTGGCCTGCTTCAAGGCGTCGCTTTGCGTCGTTTTCTGCGGGAAATCCACATCCACGAGCACCAGCGCCCGGCGGGCGTATTGAAAGAATTCCGGGGTGTCCAGCACCTGCTTCTGCAACTCCACGCACGGCGGACACCAGTCCGAACCATGAAAAAAGAACAGCACGGATTTGCCTTCGGCCTTGGCCCGGCTCAGCGCGGCGGGGAGGTCGGTGAGCCAGTCGAGCCCGGTTGCGTTGGCCGACGATGGGGTGACCGCCGGGACAGCGCCGGCGGGACCCGGGACTTGTGCCTCCACAGTGACCCCCGAAAGCCAGGCAGTAACGATGAACGCAAGGATGGAACGACGATTCATGAGTTTGATTTTGCGACGACGGTTGATTTGCCGCAAGGCACAATTGCTTCACGAGCCGGGGCTACTTCAACTTTTGCAGTTGCTGGTCCAGGCGCGGGGCGGAAATGGGGAAGGCGGTGCCGAGCTCCTGGGCGAACAGCGAGACTTTGTATTCCTCCACCATCCAGCGGAATTCTTCCCGCCGCTGGCGGTCTTCCGGCGCGGTGGCCGGCGCGGTGGCCAGCTTTTTCCACGCCTCGAGATAGGGTGCCAATTGCCGGGCGCGCTCCTGATCTTTCACCGGGTTCAGCGCCGCCCGTTCCATGCGCAGGAGCAGCGCCTTGAGATAGCGCGGCATTTGCGGGAGTTGGTCATACGGGATGGCTTCCAGAAAATTCGCGGGCAACAGTTGGTTCAATTCGGTCACCCAGCGGTTCCCCACCGGGGCCGGCGGCGCGACCGCGCTGAGTTGTCTAAAATCGTTGATGACCCTGGCTTTTGCCAGCGGGGCGGGAGCCGCCGCCGAATTGACGGGCTGTGAGCCGTTCCCAACTTTGCAGCGCAGGAGGATGTCCTGGCGCAATTTCAGGATCACGCCCAACCGGTCGGCCAGTTGCGTGGCCAGCCCGGGGAGCAGGCCGCGGGCTTGTTCCACGGCGGACCGGAAGGCGGCTTCGGTCAGCGCGGGAAAAGGTTCGGCGGGCAGCAGGTGTCGGCGGAGGTTTTCATACGCCGCTTCCGCGAGGGCCTCCGTCGTCAGCCAGCCGGCGGTGAGGGGCGCAAAACGCGACAGGGACCGCAAATCTTTGTGCAGCCACGCCAGGTCTTTTTGCAGCGCCAGACTGATCAGCCGCCGGCAGCCGCCGAGACTGGCGCGGCGCGCGGCCTCCTGGCTGCGGAACAGGCGCAGGCTGACGTGTTGCTCCTCTTCTTGAATGCCGGGCCACGCGTATAACGGAAGTTTACCGGCTTCGCTGACGGTGATGCGCTCGGGCAAATCACCAAAGGTCCAGGCGGTCAGGCCGAACTGCTCCCATTTAAGCGCGAACTGCGCCCAGGCGGGATCTTCACCGGTGGGTTCGACCCGGGCCTTTTCCAGCCGCTGCCGCAACTGATTCAGGTCGCGGCTCGAACCGAGCGGTTTCTGGTCGTTATCCACCACTTCGATGCGCGGGCGCAAATGCGGCGGGAGGGCGTCGGCGGACCAGCTTTCCGGCGGGATGTCCACGCCGTAATGCTGGCGGATATACCGGGCGAGATCCTGCTTCAGGGAATCGCCGGTGGGCCGGAGTTCGCGGGCGATCTCAGCGACCTTGGGCGGGAAGGGCATCAGCTCGCGGCGCAGGGCCTTGGGCAGCGCCCGCAGCAGTTCGCTGATCTGGCCCTCACGCAGGCCGGGCACCGACCATTCCACGCTGGCCGGGGAGATGGTCTGGGCCAGACTGAACCCCAGTTTGACCGTCACGCCGTCCGATTCCTCGCCGGGTGCATAGGCATACGACAGCGCCACCGGCTGGCCGCCCAGCGGCACGGCATCGGGAAACGCCTCGGCATCGTAGCTCAGGGTCTGGCCGCCGGTCAGGTCGGCTTCATCGATGCAGAGCGTCGCCGGGCCGCCCGTCTCCCGCAGCCAGCGGTTGAGTTCGTGAACTGACGATACACTTTGCAGGTGAAGCGAATAAAACTCGAAGAGCGCCTGGTCCAGTCCCATCAAATCGTGCCGGCGCACCCGGGTCTGCCAGGTTTCGATCTTGTGCCGCACTTTCCGGTTGTGTTCGAGAAACGCATACTGCGGGGGCAGTGCCGGGGCTTGCGCGGGCACCCGGGTGAGAATGCGGAGGTCTTCGTCATCGTCGTCCTCCGACTCGTGCTGGCGGCGGGTGGCGGGCAGCAAATCCTCCTCCACCAGCGCGGAGCGGATGAAAATCCCGGTGGCTTCCGTGGGATTAATGTTGCCGTAAGCCACTTTGCGCTGGCGTAATTCCATGCCGTTAAACGTGGTCTTTTCGTCCACCAACACATTGCCGGCCTTGACGTCCCAACGGGGGTTTTGATGGGTGACCTTGCACAAGTGCGGCGCGAGTTGGATGATCCACAGGGGATCAATGCCGGCCACCGTGCGGGCAAACAACTGGGAGGTCTCCACCATTTCGCCGGCCACGATCCACGGCGGTTGCTGGACGGACGCCGGCGGGCTGGCGTGGCGGGCGGGGGCGGAGCCGGGTTTCTTCGGCCGCTCGGCTTTGTCATGCAGGGCCGAACCGGGAAAGATCACCACCTGGCGGTTGCCCATCGCCTGGTAGAGGTTCCGTTCCTTGCGGACGCCCACATGGCCGAGCAGGCCCGCCAAAATCGAGCGGTGGATGGCGTCGTAGGCGGCGTTGCTCTCGTTTAATTTCACCGAGCCCAATTCTTCGAGCGCCCCGTGCAGTTGCGCGTGGAGGTCCTGCCATTCCCGGAACCGGAGATAGGAAAGAAAGTTGGCCTTGCAGAATTTGCGCCGCTGCCCCTGCGAACGCATCGTCTCCCATTGGTCATGCACGGCGTTCCAAATTTTCAACAGCGTCAGGAAATCCGACTGCGGATCGTCCCACCGCTTGTGCGCGGCGGCAGCGGCCTCCTTCTGTTCCAGCGGGCGTTCCCGCGGATCCTGAATGCTGAGGCCGGAGGCGATGATGAGCAGTTCGCGGGTGGCGTGTTCGGACTGGGACTGGAGCAACATGCGCCCGAGCGTGGGGTCAATGGGCAGGCGGGCGAGATCGCGGCCAAGGTCCGTGAGTTCGCGCGCTTCATTGAGCGCGCCCAGTTCCTGCAACAGCGCGTAACCGGCTTGAATGGCCGCCGGCAGCGGGGGGTTGACGAACGGAAACGTTTCAATCTCGCCCAGCCGGAACGCCATCATCCGCAGAATAACCTCGGCCAGGTTGGCCCGCTGGATTTCCGGCTGGGTGTAAGCCGGCCGCGCCGCGAAATCCGCCTCGGAATACAGCCGGATGCACACGCCGTCCTGCACGCGGCCGCTGCGGCCCTTGCGCTGGTTCGCGCTGCTCTGGGAAATTTCCTCGACCGGCAGCCGCTTGGTGCGGTTGCGCGGATTGTAACGGCTGATGCGGGCCAGGCCCGTGTCAATCACATAGCGGATGCCGGGCAGGGTCAGCGAGGTTTCGGCGATGTTGGTGGCGACGATGATTTTGCGCTGATCGGAAGGTGCAAAGACCCGCTGCTGGTCCCCGCCGCTGAGGCGCCCGAACAGCGGGATGATTTCCGCCTCGCGCCCGAAGCGGCCCTCGATCAGGTCGCTGGTTTCGCGGATGTCGCGTTCGCCCGGCATGAAAATCAGCACGTCGCCGTTGCCCGGTTCGCACAACACCTGCTCCGCCGCCCGCACAGCGGCATCAATATACGTCATGTCGCCGCGCTCCTCCGAATCCGCATCCAGCGGCGCATACACCACCGCCACGGGGTAGAGCCGCCCGGACACTTCAATGATGGGGGCGTTGTCAAAGGCCTGGGAAAACGCCGCCGTGTCAATGGTCGCCGAGGTGATGATGAGTTTCAACTCGGGCCGCTTGACCAGCAGCCCCTTGAGGTAACCGAGCAGAAAATCAATGTTCAGGCTCCGCTCATGCGCTTCGTCAATGATGATGGCGTTGTATTCGGACAACAGCGGATCCCCCTGCGTTTCGGCCAGCAGGATGCCGTCGGTCATCAACTTGATGTAAGTGTGGCCGCTGGTTTGATCGTCAAAACGGATTTTGCAGCCGACCTCGCGGCCCCAGGGCACGTCCAGTTCCTCGGCAATGCGCCGGGAAATGGAGAGCGCGGCCACGCGCCGGGGTTGGGTGCAGCCGATTTTGGCCTCGATCCCCAGCCCGGCCTCGAGACACATCTTGGGAATCTGCGTGGTCTTGCCGGACCCGGTCTCCCCGGCAATCACCACCACCTGATGCGCCCGGATGGCGGCGATGATGTCCTCCTTGCGGCCGGTGATGGGCAGTTCCGGCGGATAATGGACGCGCGGCACCTGCCGGTGGCGTTCCTCACGCAACTCCACTGACGCCCGGGCCTGGGCCAGCAACCGATTGAGGAGGGCGTCATGCGTGGCGGCATGACGTTCATCGCGCAGCAGGCGGACGAGGCGCGAACCCAGCCGCACCCAGTCGGGGAGCATCCCCCGGGGCAGCAAAGTCTTGATTTCCTGAATTCGGTCGTCGTTCATGCCGGAGCCGTGGACTATAGCGGAATCACCGCTGCGGGGAAACCTTGGAAAACGATGGGATTATTCTCCCCAATCCTTTGCCGGAACCAGGCAGTTAAAAAAGAGCTTAACCGCAGATGGACGCAGATGAACGCAGATAAAACCGGGCGGAAAAGTTGATCCAGTCCAGCCAAGGCCGAGCACCCGTTGGTACCTTGGTTCTTCGGGCGTTGCCTGCTCTCCCCATCTGCGTCCATCTGCGGTTAAGCATTTTCAACTGCATCGTTCCGGCTTGGACGGGCGACGGAGGATTGGCGGGGCGATGGCGCTGAACCAGGACCGGTTGGGGCGTCCGACTCGGCCAGCTGAGCGTCAACCGGCTAAACCCGACCTCGAGGGAGGGGAAAGTTCAAATTTCAACCGCCAAAATCCGACGTGCCGGATCAAAACTCGAATTGGTCGAGGTGGCGCAGGCCGCATTGGACGGGCACCCAGCCGACGAGGACGGACAGGAGCACAAAGGCGAGGATGCCGCCGACCGCCCAGCCGGGATGGCCGTGCCAGCCGCCCGCGCCCACCAGGAGCAACCCGAGTGAGGCGAGGATATAGACGGAGCTCAGCACGAAACAGAGGGTGCCGCCAAAACCGCTGACGATCTTGTTGGGATTGCCCTCCTTCAGGTTGGGATAGAGTACCCCCAGGCCGACGGCCAGGCCGTTGAGGGTGAAGGACATCACGGTGACGACCGCGCCAAAAAACAGGACGCGGTCCCAGCTCATGTTCAGCAGGCAGCAGGAGAGGGTGATGAGCCCGAGGGTGATGAGGAGCGACATGGCGCCGGCGAGCCAGAATTTGGTCATGACCACGCGTTTCAAGCCCATGGGGGCGAGGCCGATGATCCACATGCGGCGGCCCTCGAGGGAGAACTGGGGGAAGACAAAGCGGGTGGTGAGGGAGGCGAGGTTGAAGGCGCAGGCGCCGAGGTTCAAAAACGCGACGGTGTTGATCCAGAACGGGCTGGTGAGTTGGTGGGTGAAATTGCGCAAGTTAATGATATACACCGCGAGCAGGCCGAAAAACATGACGGACTGCCCCCACTGGGTGGTGTCGCGCCAGAACATTTGCAGGTCCTTGACGGCCAGGGCGCGCACGTCGGGGGTGAGCCAGAACAGGCCGGCGGCGAACCGTTCCAGCCAGCCGGGCCGGGGGGTTGGGCCGGCGGCGAAGCCTTGGAATTTAAACCCGTTCCCGCCGCCGCGGCTTTGCACGGCGGAGGCGGTGTCGTAAAACAAATTTCCGAAGCGGGTGAAGGCGAGGCAGCCGAAAAACAGGGTGTGGCTGAGCAGCACGAGCGCAAAAAACAGGGCGCCCGACAGGACGCCCTCGGCCCACTGCAAGACGGCCGACGAAAGCCAGTAGCTGGGCAGGAAGGGGAACAGGGTGAACCGGGTTTTGGCCAGCAACTGATCCAGGGCCTCGAGGGTGCGCTTGTCGAGCAGTTCATCGGTGGCGGGCTGGGTCTTCCACCACACCGCGAGGAGCAGCAGCCCCACGGCGCCGGCCACCACGGTGATTTGAAAGCTGCGCCGGTCCAAAAACCGGCCGATGGCGATGGCCAGCCCCGCCCCCAACACCGAGGGCAGGATGATGAACACGCCGATCAGGACGGCCGTCAGCGGGTAAAAATGCCAGGGGACGCCCCGGACCAGGCCGAACGCGACGAGCAGGGGGGCGATCAAAAACAAAAAGGCCCAGGACGCCAGCAGGGAGGATTCAATGAGTTTCCAGCGAAAAATGGTCTGGTGGGAAACGGGCAGCGACAGCAAAAACGCGGTCTCGCGGTTGCGGAAAAAATTGGTGTAGCAGATGATCAGGTTGCTCAGCAGCAACAGGGCGAAGAGGAAGGCAAACAGGACATACAAGAGCCGGTCGGTGAGCGCCGCCCCCAGGCCGGGAAACTTGGCGATGAACTGGAGTCCGTGGTGAAACAGTTCAAACGACAGGACCAGATACCCGAGGACAAAAATTCCAATGATGCCCGTCAGCAGGCGGGATTGCCGGCGGATGGACAACAGCCGCCGCCAGCTTTGCAAGGCGTTGACGCGGATCAACAGCCACAACGCGGACGGCGCGGACGTTCTGGGGTGGGCGGACACGGGGAAACTTTAGCGCGGGTGCCGCACGGGCGCAACTCTTGCCATGACTTTGGATTTGAGCTAATCTGGAATTGAAGGATGAGTCCGCCTCCGTCCAACTTGAACCGCCGCCGGTTTCTCCAGCGCCTGGGCTTGATCGGCGCTGCGGGTTTGCTGTTGCCCGCCGCGGACGCGAAGTGCCTCGAGCCGCACTGGCTCAAAATCCGCCGGCTGCGCATCGGCACGGAGGCGCCCGTCTGCCGGTTCGCCTATTTTACGGACCTCCATTACAAGGGGGATGAAGCGTATGTCCGGTCGGTGGTGGCGGCGATCAACGCCCTCCGCCCGGATTTTATTTGTTTCGGGGGCGACCTGATTGAAGACGCGCGGCATCTGCCGGCCGCGCTGGCATTATTGGCGGAACTCGAGGCGCCGTTATACGGCGTTCCGGGCAATCACGATTACTGGAGCCATGCCGACTTTGGATTATATCGCGCCGGTTTCGGGCGCACGGGGGGGGCCTGGTTGACCAACGATCACCGCGATCCGCCCGGGGGCCGGGTGCGGATCATCGGGCTGGCGTGCAATCGGTCGCACGAACCGGCCCTGTCCTTGAAGCCGGCCGCCCGCAACCTGGTGTTGATGCATTACCCGGCCTGGGCCAATCAATTGGCGGGGCAGCGTTGCGACCTGATGCTGGCGGGCCATTCGCATGGCGGCCAGGTGCGGATTCCCTTTTACGGTCCGCTGGTGATCCCCTTCAACGTGGGGCCTTATGACCTGGGCCGGTTCGAGACGGAATCCGGCCCGTTATATGTCAACCCCGGCATTGGGTGGTTTTACATGAACCTCCGGTTCAACTGCCGGCCGGAGGTCACCGTTTTCGAGGTTTGAGGATCCCCCGGTGGCCTCGAAACCGCATTTGTCACTCAAATGACACAATTCCGCATTTGACATCCCTCCGGACTATGATAAGTTATTTGCGTTGATGGGGATGCTGATCTAATTGGTAAACAAAAGGTAATAGTAACCCGGAGCCGGCGGGAATCGCATGGGGCGATTTTGGGGCTGGTGAGGGCGAAATCAAGAGGAGACATATTATGAAAAACATTGAAGGTTTGGTTGCGATTTTGGTCTGGTTGGCGGTGGTTGGGGTGGTTTTATATCAACGCTGGCGTTGGTCCCCCAACCGGAAAAACAAGCGGCCGTCCGGTCGAACTTTCTTGGGCCGCTTCCGGGTGTGATCACGGCGGGGTGGTTGGAGGGGAGCGGTAAGGGTTGGTGAGGAGGTGCTGAAAATGGTGGGATTTGTCTGCTTTGGTTATGGCCGGGACCCGGTCGCCATTCTGGGGCGCAGGGTGGATTTCTGCTTGTAGTGGCACCCGCTGATGCTGGGTCGCGTCAAGGATGAGTTGGTTCCCGTGTATGAGTGCGCATGACGCCGATTTGATGTTGGGGCCGCAATTAGAATTCCGGCCCCCAGGCCCGCAAGATAAACCCCCGCAATGACGGGCAGCACCAGGCCCAACGATGGCTGCATTTCCGTGCTGACGCCCACGGCGAAAATGGCGGCTAAGGCCAGTCCCCCGCGGTTCCCAGGCTCCAATACTCGGCCCGGAATTGTAACGAAACCGCGACCCCGTGAAAGCTGGCCGCGGACTTCAAACTGATAATTCACAACCGCCGTATAAGAGGTGCCGTCTTTTGATCCGCGATGACGCTTGATTTCGCTGTGGGTGACCGGTTCGGAGGGAGGGGCAAGGTTCTAACCCTTGTTCCTACCCCTATCAAATGATCCGCCAACAACTTCGGGAGGCACCGCAGGGGCGACGGGGAACGGATGGCGGCTTGAAATTTGGAGGAAATCAGAGGAGATTGGGGCTGTGACCAAAAAGATTCTTGGCTTGATGCTTATGCTGGCGGCCCTGTCGGTTTCGGCGCAGACCAATCCGGCGCCGTGGTGCTGCCGGCAGCCCTACCGCAGCCTGCAGCGGTGGACGGTGGACCTGACGCCGCTGTTTGATTGGTGGCGGCGGGGCGGCGACGAATCGCCCCTGCCGGGCGTCGCCCCGGCCCCGGCCGGGAGTCCGAATCCGCGCCGGCCGCTGGCGGCCTGGAAGCGCATCACCGGCGTCAAGACCGGGGAACAATATGGCTGCTGGGTGGTGGATGCCGACATCGCCACCAGCCCGACCACGCACACGAATGAATGGATTCTGCTCCAGAACCCACCGGCGGCCGAAGCGGAGCAATATTATAATTTGAAAGCGCTGCTGGTCCAATATGACACGCAGATGGCCGGCGACCGGGAATCGTATCGGACCGAAACGAACGCGGAGGCCAGGGCGGCCGGCTATGCCCGGGCCGATGCCCAGGCCGACACTAAAATGTTGCGGGTGAACACTTACGAATACCGGCAGTTGGCCGCCAAGAAGGCGGCGGCGGCCGCCACCACCCTCGCGGATTGGCAACAAATTGAACAGGCCCGCGAGCGGGCGCGGAAACAGCTCGCGGCCATTCCGAGTTCAGACGGGCAATATCAGTTGGATGTGTTTGCGCTGGAGCTCGGGCGGAACCGCAGCGGGCAGTTGGTTTTTGACGCCGGCGTGCCGTTGGCGGACGGCGCGCCTTAGCCGGAACCATGCAGTTGAAAAAGAGCTTGACCGCAGATGCACGCAGATGAACGCAAGATGGACGCAGATAAAAACCGGGCGGAAAAGTTGATGCAGTCCAGCCATGGCCGAGCACCCGTTGGTGTCTTCGCTCCTCATCTGCGTTCATCTGCGGTGGAAAGGCATCGTTCCGGCTTAGCCGCAGCTTGAAAGCGAATGGGGATTAATTCCCCAGCGGTTTTTCCCGCGAGGCTTTCGGACTGGCCGCCATTTGGAACGTGGTTGCGTCATCGGGGTGCGCGGGATCGAAATCGCCATAGCCCTCGGCGATGGACGCGGCCAGCGGCAGTTTGTCCTCCTTGATGCCCTTGATGATGCACTGGGCCAGTTCATAGCTGCCGTAGTTGTTGTGATGCGTGCCGTCCTGGAAGGCCAGGGGGAGCTTGTCGCCGAGCGCTTTGTAGAATACGAGGCTCATTTGGTTCAGATCAATCAGGGCGCAATTCTCCGATTTGGCCACTTCGCGCACGGCGTCGGGATACCCCTCGAGGGTGCCGTGTTCGACGCCGGCCTTGCGTTCCTGCGGGGCGACGAGCACCGGTGTGCCGCCTTTGGCGCGGGTGTCGGCGATGACTTTTTTCAAGTCGTTTTTGTAAATGTCCAGTTTGTCGGGGGCCTTGGACTTCATGTCGTTGTGGCCGAACTGCACGAACAGATAGTCGCCCGGTTGCATGAGGCTGAAGATCTTGGCGAAGCGCAGGGCGTGCAACGAGCTATCAATCGCCTCGCCGGATTCGGCGTGGTTGGCCACGGCGACGTCGGGCTTGAAAAACCGGGGCAGCATCTGGCCCCAACTGTTCCACGGTTCCGCCGGTTGGTCGCACACGGTCGAGTCGCCGATCACAAATACCGTCGGCACTTTGGCCGGGGCGATTTCGAGGGTGCGCACGCCGGGGTTGACGCCGTTGAACTCGAGCGTCAGTTTTTCATCCCAGTCCCAGATTTCGGTGGTGGTCTCGCGGGTTTTGAGATGCACCCTGGTGCCGCCGGGGATTTCCGGGGTGCGCAGGTTGACGATGAAGGTGCGCGTCACGGCTTCACCCGCCGCGACGGGGACGCGCTCAAGCATGAGCCGGCGCGACTCCGCCTTGACCGTGTTGGTGGAGGGCAGGGAATCCGACCCCAGGGTGACGGTGACGCGGTAATTTCCCTCCGGCAACTTGGCGGAGAAATAGAACGGTTGGGGGCTGGTGACGCCGCCCGGGCCGGCGTTTAAGTTCGTGCCCGGCTCGAAGCCCCAGCCGGCGGCAATGGAATAGGCATTGGTGGTCGAAACCGGGGTCCAGCCCGGTTTGGCCGCGGTGCCGAACGCAAACTTGTAACTGGTCTGGGCGCGGGCCGCCGGACTGATGGCGATTATGGCGGCCAGCAACAGGGGCGAGGTGGTGGTGACGATGAAACGAGGGAGCAGGTTCATGGTGTTTTAATTTCCGACGGGTTGGGGATGGCCGCGACATAAGGTTGAATGTCCGCGGCTTGGGGGGAAAAGTAAGGGGCCAGGGGATTCTCCGGCAAGCCCTTGAGGGCGGCAATGACACAGATGGCGTTGGTCTCCGCCCCCGCCCGGCTGGTGTGCGGACCGGCCCCGGCGATGAACAGCGGCTGCACCCGGTCCCGCCCCAGGGCGTCATATTGGCGGGCGATGATTTCGTTGATGTCCAGGAACGGGGCGTGTTCCGCCGCCGCCGCCTGACCGGCCCAACCGCCATAATCGGCGGCGTTGCGGACGGCGCGGCCCGCCTTCCAATTATTGCGGGGGATGAGGGAACACACCAGGGGGGTGGCCCCGTGGGCGCGGGCTTCGGTGATGAGCGTCCGTTCATACCAGCCGAAGGAATGAACCACCTCGTGCTCGTGGGTGAGTTGATTCTCAATGGCCTGGGTTTCTTCACCCACGCCCTTGAGGGAGCCGCGCGCGCGTTTATCATCGTTGATCGGGCCGCCGTCATTGGTGCCGAATTGTAGGATGACGAAATCCCCCGGCTTGATCAAGGCCAGCACCTGGGGCCACAGGTTCCGGTAATAAGTGCGGCTGGTGGTGCCGCCCAGCGCGCGGTTTACGACATTGATTTTGCTGGCGTCAAACCAGACCGACAACGGTTCGCCCCAACCCCACTGGCCGCCGCCGCCATCACCCCGACCGTTGCGGACGGTGGAGTCGCCAATGAGAAAGAGCGACGGCAACCGCGGGTTCCCAGGCACCGGCAGGGAGTTGGAGATGCGTTCCGCCGTGAGCGCCCCATCTCCCGGTTGGAGGACGGCCTGGGCGGGCACGGGCAACGGTCCGAAACAGCCAAACGCCACCGCTGCCAGCACGAGCCAGCGTTTGCCTTTGCGGTTGGGGCGCGGGTTGGCCATGGATTACTTATGGATTCTAAGGGTGACGGAATCACTCTTCAGCCCCGGGGCGGAGGCGGTGACGGTGATCCGGCCGGTGTCAGCGGTCGCCTTCACAAACGCGGTCACCGTGCCGCCCGCCGCGTGCCGTTGGGGCGATTGAAACGAGACGATGCCCGAGGTGGCGGCGGGATCCACGGCCGCCCGGTTTTCGGTGTTGTCCACGGCGGCCACCGTGCCGGGACCGGTGGTTTGAAAGGTGATCAAGTCATTCGCCCGCGGCACGGGCACACCCTGGTCGTCCACGATGGTGGCGCGGACCAAAGCCACCGCATCCCAGCCCGGGGCGAGGGTGGGGCGATCATGGCTCAGCACGATGCGGCTGGCCACACCGGCCGTTTTCAATTCATTCGTGGCGACCGCCACGCCGTCGTTTTTGCCGACCGCCCGGAGGGTGCCCGGGGCGTAGGGCACGCGCCAATTCCGGGGCGCGGCGTCCGGCGGCAGGGGTTGCGTCCCCAGCGATTGACCGTTGAGGAACAATTCCACCTCGCGGCAATTGCTGTAAACCTCGACGTTCTCGCCATCGGCGGCGGGCTTGACGGGGTTCCAATCGGCGAACAAGACCCGCCGGTAGCGTTCCGCCGGGGCCGTGCCCGGATCGGTGGGTTGTCGTTCGGACGCGGCCACACGGCGGGTTATGAACACCATCGGGCGGTCACTCCACCAACTCTCCCGCTCATAGCCGACCGGCCGCGCCATGCCCGTGCGGTCCAGCAAACCCGCGCCATGCCCGAGGTCCGGCCAGCGGACGCTCTCTCCGAGGTAATCCACTCCAGTCCATAAAAATTGACCCGCATAGGCCGGATGATCCCGCAGGGCCACCCAGGTTTGCCGGGTGTGGCCGTTTTCCGTGCCCAGAATCTTGCGTGTGGGCACCTGTTCGTGCGCCGCCAGAATCTCATTCTCCCGGTAATTCTGGCCGACCACATCCAGCAGGTCCGCCAGGCCATCGGTGTAATCATGGCTGGCATTGGGCCGGAACAGCGCCTGGGTCACCGGGCGGTCCGGGTCGGATTCATGAAATACTCCCACCAGGCCGGCCAAAATTTTCCGGGCGCTCTCGGCATTCGGTGTGTCATGAATTTCGTTGCCCGCGCTATAAATAATGATGCTGGGATGATTGCGGTCGCGCCGGACGGTGTCCCGTGCGTCAATTTGCGACCAGTCGGCAAAATACAGGTGATAATCCTGGAGTTTTTGGCCGTCCAGCGAGTTTTTGCCCACCAACCAACAGTCAAACATTTCATCCATCACCAAGAGACCCAGCCGGTCGCACAAATCCAGAAACTCCGGTGCCGGCGGGTTGTGCGCGGTGCGGATGGCGTTCACGCCCATGGCTTTCAACGTCGTCAGCCGCTGCTCCCACACGGACATCGGCACGGCCGCGCCGAAGGCCCCGCCGTCCTGATGCACGCACACGCCCTTGAGCTTGAAATTTTTCCCGTTCAACCAGAAGCCCGTGTCCGCCACGAATTTGGCGTCGCGCAGGCCAAAGGTCGTGGTCTGGTCATCCAGGGTGCGCCACCAGGTGCGGACTTCGCTGACCACGCGGTAGAGTTTGGGATCGTCCAAATCCCAGCGTTGCGGATGGGGGATTTCCACGTCCTGCCGCACCGTGACGGCGGCCCCGTTGGTGATGACCACCGGTGTATTGATGACCCGCACCGTGCGGCCATCCGGCGCCAGCAGGGTGGTGCGCAGCGTGAGGTTGCGCGGTGCGGCCGAGGCGTTGGTGAGGGTGGTTTCCACCTGAATCCGGGCGGTGGCCTCGGTTACTTCGGGGGTGCGCACAAAGATGCCGTTGTCCACGAGATGCACCGGGGCCGTGCTCACGAGCCAGACACGCCGGTAAATCCCGGCCCCCGCGTAGAAACGCGAGGCGGGCTGGACCGAATTGTCGGCCTTGACGACCAGGACATTATCTGCGCCGCCAAACTTCAAATGGCCGGTGAGTTCGTATTGGAACCCCACATAACCCGAGGGCCGGTGGCCCAGGGGAACGCCGTTGATCCAGACATCGCTGTTGGCCATCACGCCCTCAAATTGGATGAAGACCCGGCGCGTGGCGTCCCGGCCGGGCAGGGTGAAATGTTTCCGATACCAGCCGATGCCCGACGGCACAAAGGCGCCGGGGGCGCCGGTGCCGTTCGTGGCGGAAAACGGCCCTTCGATGCTCCAATCATGGGGGACATTCAGGCGGCGCCAGGCGGAGTCGTCGAACTGCGGCGACTCGGGGTCCGCCGCAGCGACCGTGGAAAAACGCCAGTCCGCATCAAACGGGGTGGTGATCCGGGCGGTGCCCGCCAGGGCCGCCGGGATCATGACCGCCATTAGCCAAAAAACCAGGATTCGCTTCATTATTATATTGTTACCGCAGTTCGGCCCGCGAGGCGGCCGGAGTTCATGCTTTGATCGTTATCACCAGCCCGGGCCAATCAGGACCCACTTCATCAATGGGGGATCAGGGCTGGATTATAGCTGGACGCTCGCCGTCAGCCGGGCGTTACGAGAATATTTTGCCAGCCAACCCGGGCCGCCGTTGCGGGGGCGGCTGGTGGTGAGAAATCATTTGGGCGATTGACCGGGTTCCCGCTAGGATGGGGGCATGTCTGCGGCTTACAACCAATTGCTCGAGGCCACGATCCGGCACCTGGAGGAACTGAAATCCATGGGGGTCAGGAACGTGAGTGTCGCCCCGGAAACGCTGCGCTCGCTGGCCAAGCCGGCGGCGTTGCGGCCGGCCCCCGGCGTTCGGCCGGCACCGGTCGCGCCCACCGCGCCAGCGCCGGTCCGACCGGCCGCGCCTTTCCGGCCGACGGTGCCGGCGGCGGCGGCCCCGGTGGTTTCGGCTTCGGCTCCGGCCCCGGCGGCGGTTCCCGTGGCGTCACCCATCCCCCGTCCGGTTGCGCCGGCGGACAAGGCGGCGGCGTTTGCGGATCTGCGCACGCGGGCGCTGGCCTGTGTCAAATGCCCCCACCTGGCTTCCTCGCGCAAAAGCGTGGTGTTTGGGGTCGGGGACATCCACGCCCGGCTCATGTTCGTGGGCGAAGCCCCGGGGGCGGAGGAAGACGCGCAGGGCGAACCGTTTGTGGGCCGGGCCGGGCAGTTGCTCACGAAAATCATTCTGGCGACGGGTTTGACGCGGGAATCAGTGTATATCGCCAATATTTTGAAATGCCGGCCGGATACGCCGGGGGAAACGGCCGGCAACCGGAAACCCACAGCGGACGAAATGGCCGCGTGCCTTCCGTTTTTGCACGAGCAGATTGATTTGATCCAGCCGGTGATCCTCGTGGCGCTCGGGGCCACCGCGGTGGAGGGTTTGCTGGGCAAAACCGTGGGCATCACCAAACTGCGGGGCCACTGGCAGACGTATCGCGGCATCCCGCTCATGCCCACCTATCACCCGTCCTATCTGTTGCGCAACCAGGCGGTGAGCGAGAAGCGCAAGGTGTGGGAAGACATGCTGCAGGTGATGGCGAAACTCGCGTTGCCGATCAGCGAGAAACAACGGAATTTTTTCCTGAAAGGGTGACCCGACCCATGCGCCGGAGCCGCAAAATCCTGTTCGGGTTGGGGATCGCGTCGGGGAGTGGCCAAACTGGCCCATGGCCAGTATCCTGAGCAACTTTCACAGTTGATCCCGGATTATTTGGCGGCGGTCCCGGCCGATCCGGTGGATGGCAAGCCCCTGCGTTACCGGCGGTCGGAAGGGGGAACGTTTTTGTTATACTCGGTAGGGGTCAATGGCGTGGATGACGGCGGGGATCCGGCTCAGGTGGACCCGGGAGCCACCAAGAGCTTATACTGGTTGAACTACAAAGCGCGGGATTGGGTCTGGCCGCAGGCGGTTAAGTCGTTGAATTATGGCCTTGGTTCTGCCGGCGGCACGCTGCGGGTGGGGACACCCGTGCGCCCAGGGTTGGCCCCAATCCCGGGCTTGAAGCCGCACGGTTAATATCATCGGGTCGCTCCGCGACACGGCCA
>Ga0302278_10001306_pt1 | contig 31072 bp, 22 predicted proteins | sample III_Bog_N3_2_FD_194543 | JGI IMG/M metagenome (GOLD analysis project Ga0302278, IMG submission 194543) | Peat permafrost microbial communities from Stordalen Mire near Abisko, Sweden - III_Bog_N3_2 | ecosystem: Environmental > Terrestrial > Soil > Wetlands > Peat | place: Sweden: Abisko... | reverse complement strand
TTCATGGAATGTCCTCTTTGGAATCAGGATGAGCCGATCTGGTCAACCAGCCAGTCTGTCCGGCGCTTGAGGGAGCGTGCCGAGGCCAGGTATCAAGTCAGGATCGAATCTGAAGCAGCCATTTCGAAGCAGACTGCGTTGCTGAAAAGGCTATCACGCGAGAGGGACAACGATGAAGGCTGATGGGTTTGGCATGTGGCAAGCTCAGGGTCGCCGGTAATGCAACTAGTACTCATCGCAGAGTGAATCAACGCTCTTGAGTGAGGGAAATCCAGGATTCGGGCTCAACGATTCCGAACTTGTCTCCAGGTCCCCGTTCTCCGCGGCCAGACTTCGCGAAGAATGTAAGCGTATCTAGTTCATTGGCGTTGAATTGGATTGTCCTTGAACCGCACCAGTCAATCCTTAGCGACAGTTCGTGCCGACCGCTGGAAATTGGAAACTCTTTTGTCTTACCATTTCTAATCTTTCCAACCTTCTCTCCGTCGACCACCACAAAATAAGCTCTCAAGAAGTCGACAAACCCGGAATCCCGAATAATCCTTAATGTGGCCACTTTGGACTCCTGCGAACTAATCACCCCAGTTTAACGCTTGAGTCTGTACGATTCGTCTACAACATTCAAGAAAAGTTGAAGCTGCAAGAGCGAAAAAATGACGCCATTGCCTCATCTGCGGTCGTTTGGTCGCCAATCCTCACATTCCCGCCGCTCCCGAATCCCCAGCCAGAAAACCCAGCGCCCCACCTCGCCGCATTTGCTACACTCCGAGAACAGTTGCCCCGGAGAGCGCAGCGCAATACTCCCATGGTCATTTGCGTCGGCGCGCTCTCCCTGCGGAGCTCTCGAAACACCGATGACCGAATGTGCTGTACAGGCTACCTCATTTGCGACGGGGCCATTACGGAAACAGCACTTGTAATATCCCCGGAGCCCACTGTCCCGTGGTCCGGTTATAAATCTCATCGCCGCCTGCGTCATCCCAAACAGCATAGGCAAAGCCGCGCTTGACACTCTGCTTGGCATAGAAGCCATACCACGCCGCGCGCGAGGCGGGATCACCCTTGGTGGAGGATCCGAACTCACCGAGATACAAGGGACAGTGGTGCGCTTTGGACCAACCCTCCAGAGCGTTGAAGTTCGGCTCGCCCGTCAGCAGATACTCCCTGTCCTGTGGCGTTCCCCACGTGGCCATCTGGCCCGATGCGAACGACCAAGGATCGTAACTGTGGAATGTGGCAATAATGTATGGGTCGTTTGGGACCGCCATCCGGTTGTCCCGCAAGCGGCCCGCGTTGTCCCCAACAGCTCCGAGAATGACACAGCGAGTCGGGCTGGTCTGGCGGATAATAGCCAACTCCCGCGCATTCATTTCGTCGGTTTCGGCATCTGTGATATGTTTCTGCTCCGATTCGTTCAAAACCTCAAACAGCAGCAATTCATCGGGCACATCCTTGAAGGCAGCCGCGATCTGACGCCAAAGGGCGTCGAAACGAGCGGCCTGTCCGCCCGGGTCGTCCTTGAACCATCCTTCGTGGTGTGCGTTGAGCACCATAACCAGGCCTCGGGATGTTCCCCAGTGAACAACCTCGACAATGCGTTTCAGAAAGACAGGATCGATGGTGTACGGAGCGGTCGCGCTCATGTGGTTGCCCCACGTTACCGGTAGCCTCACATGCTTGAAACCGGCTGCCTTGAAGGCGTCGAATTCCGACTCCTTCACCGGCATGGGCCGCCACGTGCCCTCGCCGTTGGGCGCGTCGAAGGCATTGCCAACATTGATTCCGCCCGCCATGCGCGCAGCCATTTCAGCACCGGTAGGCGCAGCCGCAAAGCTCATCCGGAAGGACAAGAACCAAAGCACTGCACAAATGAGGAACACTCGCGATATCCAAAACTTCACCATGAACTTTGATCCTCCTGTTGGTTGTCTCACCGTTGCCGGCGAGAGCGGCGCGACACAAAGGGTCTTCGCTTCATCGTGGACTAATACCACAGTTGTAGATCGGACAATCCGGAGGGAGCAGGGGGTTTCAACCCCCTGAAAACGGCGCAAATCGACAAGGCCTTCAGGCCCGGGCCATTACTTCTTTTCGGGATTCGAAGGAAATACAACTGTGGTAATAAGCCGAATGCCATGAACGGTACCAATCTCCCTGATTTCCCCAGCAAATCGGGCGCGGCTGGAAGCTCGCATCGCCGGCCTCAATCGGGCCGGGCAGCGCCAAATTCCAACCGCGCCCCTCAGTTCTTGCGCCGAATTCGTTGCTTATTGGACCGCGATGCCGCTCACCATGGGATTCTGTGCCGCCCCAGGAGTGAATTGGATCACGACCTGCCCTTTGCTGTTAGCGGTTGTTGTGAAGTTCTGCTGAATGGCGTTGAACTGCCCTCCCGCCGTTGCGTAGACATCGAAGTTAGTGAGTACCTGTGTGCCGTTGAGGATCACGTTGAACTCGCGCTGTCCCGCGCCGGTCACGTAATTCTCCACGAAGTATAGCGACAACGTGTGCGTGCTGCCCGCAATAAAGCCGGGCATGGTGTAGGTGAATGAACATCCTGCGCAGTAGCGTTGGCCCTGGAGTGCTGCCTGCGGTGGCACGGGAGCCGACAGCTTTGAAGTACCCACGGCATTTGTGTAGGAGCTTAGGGTGCCGGCGGAGGCGAAATCGGCATCCGGTACAAAGCTTCCGGTTGCGGTTGAACCTGCGTAGAAGTCCAGCGTGGTTTCGACCTGATCGATCGCGATACCACTCACCATCGGACTTTGCACGGCGCCATTGCTGAACTGGATTACGATTTGGCCGCTACTGTTAGCGGTTGTGGTGAATTTCTGCTGAATCGCCCGGAACTGCGCTCCGGACGTAGCGTAGACATCGAAGTTTGTCAGCACTTGCGTGCCGTTGAGCACAACGTTGAACTCTCGCTGGCCCGCCGCGGTAACGTAGTTTTCCACGAAGTACAGCGTGACTGTATGCGTGCTGCCCGCCGTAAAGCCGGGCATTGTGTAAGTGAAAGCGCCATAGCGCTGGCTCTGCAATACAGCCTGCGGTGGAACTGGAGCAGGAAGCATCGAGGTATCAACGGCATTGGTGTAAGTAGCCGCTGTGCCGCCGCTGAAGTCTTCATCGGCTGCCCAGCTTCCCGCCGCCGCGCCGCCCCCATCGATCAGAAGCGAGGTGGGCGCGGGTCCATTGAACGTTGCCGTAACGGACTCTGCGGCACTCATCGCAACCACGCAGGTTGAAGTTCCAGAGCAACCCGCTCCGCTCCAGCCGGCAAATGTACTACCGGAAGCTGCAGCGGCCGTCAGGGTGACCGACGATCCGGCCGCGAAGCTGGCGCTGCAACTAGAGCCGCAGTTGATTCCAGAGGGTGAAGAGGTTACGGTGCCGGTGCCGGTGCCCGAATCGGCCACCGTTAACGTGTAGGTGGATGGCGCCGCAGCATCAATTGCGATGCCATTGACCTCCGGATAGTTATAGGTTCCCATCGTGAATTGAATCACGACGTCTCCGGAACTGTTCGCCGTGGTGGTAAAGCTCCTTTGTACCGCGATAAACTGCCCACCTGCCGAGGCATAAACGTCGAAGTTGGTAAGCACCTGCGTCCCGCCGATGATCACGTTGAACTGCCGCTCGTTTGGACCCGTCCAGTAGTTTTCAATGAAATACATCGTTACGGTGTGCGTGCTGCCGGATATGTAGCCTGGAATGGTGTAGGTCATCGTGCAGGACGCGCAGTAACGCTCGCTCTGCAAGACAGCCTGAGGCGGCGTCGTGCCGGTGAGGAGGGCCGTGCTCACGGCATTCGTGTAGGAGGCTGTGGTGCCCCCACTATAGTCCTCATCCGCCACATACGGAGACGCCGCCCCCCCGCCTGCGTTAATGTAGAGCGGCTGCGTGGGCAGACTGAAAGTTGCGTTGACCGATTCCGCTGAACTCATTGTCACCACGCAGGACCCGGCTCCGGAGCACGCTCCGCTCCAACCCGTGAAGGTGCTGCTTCCACTTGCAACCGCCGTCAGGGTTACAGAAGATCCAGTGGTGAAGGAATAGCTGCAGGTTGTGCCGCAATTGATGCCGGCGGGCGAAGAGGTCACGGTGCCCGCGCCATTTCCCATTTCAACAACGGTGAGCGGCATCGTGAGCGAAGCGAATGTCGCCGTAACAGATTCGGCAGCGCCCATGGTTACGGAGCAGGTTGTGCCGGAGCCGGAGCAAGCGCCGCTCCAACCGGTGAAGTTGCTTCCGGAGGCGGGGGCTTCTGTCAGTGTTACAACCGTGCCGGACGAGAAGGCCGAACTGCACGTTGTGCCACAATTGATTCCGGCGGGCGAAGACGTTACCGTGCCCGAACCCGAACCTGCTTTAGAGACGGTCAGGGAAGTCGTGCTGAAAGTCGCCGTAACAGATTCTGCCTGACTCATGATGACCGTGCAGGTTCCGGTTCCGGTACAGAGCGAACTCGGACTCCATCCAGTAAATGTGCTGCCGGTGGCCGGAGTCGCAGTAAGGCTGACTGCGGTGCCCGTCGCGAAAGTCGCACTGCAGGTCGTCCCGCAACTGATGCCAGCCGGCGAAGAAACCACCGTGCCCGAACCGGCGCCCGCAAGGGTCACCGAGAGGAGCGGACTTTGATCGATGGCGATGCCGCTGATAGTCGGATTATCCGCGGCTCCGACGGCAAAAGTGATGGTGATGATCCCGGCGCTGCTGGCCGTTACGTTCGGAAACTTTTCGTCGACGGCGATATTTAAACCGCCCGCCGTCTTGAAGATGTCGAAGTTGGTCAGTTCCTGAACACCGTTGATCGTGACATTGAACTCGCGATCGCCTGCTGCGGTCCAATATGTCTCAGCAAAATAGAGATCGACGGAGTGGATACTGTTCGGAGCAAACCCAGGAATGGTGTAGGTCATTGCGCCCCAGCGCTGGTCTTGAAGGACCACCTGGGGTGGAATTGGCGCGGAAAGTAGCGACGTGCTTATGGCGGTCGTGGCAGTAGACACGGTCCCACCCGAATAGAACGAATCGGCAATCCAATTCCCTGAGGCCGGGCCGCCCGTGTCAATCGAGATCGGGTCTGCTGTAACGCTGAAGATCTCTGTATTCGACGTGACTCCCGCCGACGTAACGATGTTCACCGTGTTGTTGCCGGCAACCGCTCCGCTCGGCACTGTCGCGGTAATCGAGGTTGCGGACCATGAGGTCACCGCAGTCGTGGTCGTTCCAAAGTTTACGGAACCCGTCGTTGAGCCGAAGTTCGTTCCGGTAAGCGTGAAAGAGGAGCCGGCAGGCCCAAAGGCGGGGGAAATGCTTGTAATTTGTGTTTGCGGGCCGTTGGGCACAATATTCACCCAGAAGTTGTTAACCTGCAGCCCCGGGCCGCCGACCCAGATCTCGGTCCCAAACTCGACCGCTGTTAAGTACCACGAGGATTGTATCTCTCCCACATTCAGAGCCTCGGTAAAGAAATCGTCCAGATTCAGAGCCTCGGTCAGGCCGCCCGTCGGTGTGGGTCCATCGGAATTATTCCGCACGAAGCTTATGACCTGGCTCCCCGTGCCGCTGCAATTGCAGTTGCTGCTGTTGGTGCCGGTGTAAGCGGTCCAATTCTGCCCCGTAGTTGGGTCCGTGAAGGAGTAAGTGGGGCCGCCGCTGATTGTTCCGGCGCCTCCATTATGCTGCACCCAGATCATCAGTTCTGTGCCCGTGGTGTTCTGGCCCGTGGGCGTGCCGGCATAGGTGTTGAACCAGATATCGTAGGCCATATCGTTGTTGTAGCCCGAAGGTTCAACCACATTTTCGCCGCTCAGCACGTTGTATTTCGGATTGCTCCCGGTAATGTTGGTCACCGCCATCGGCAACTGTGTATTCGAGGTGCTGTTGCCTTGGAACGCTCCATACAGAAAGTCCGGATAATCGGACGGTACATCGGTCGTATTATCGAAGGTGCCGCTGACATAATTCGAACTGGGACCGGCCGCCGTACCCGACAAGGAAGTGGGCGGCGGCGTGGTCGAGTTTGTGATCTCCACACATTGGTCGACATAAGTGAAGCTGGAGTTCCACTGGTCGCCGAGGAACACGTATTGGTTGTTGTTCCCGAGCGCCGCGGAGTTGTTACTGCCGCATATCTGCTGTGCGGTGGCGTTGCTGCGTAGCCCGGCGAATAGCGCGAGCCACGCAAAGCCGATCGCCATCATTCTGAAAACTGCTTTCGTGTTCAAGGTAATTCTCCTTTTGCATTCTGAGGGACAATGCCTGTGACGTTCTTATGTGTGAAGCCGAAAATCATCTTGTCCCGCGAGTGCCAAAGTCTGCCGCGCAGCAACAGTGGGAACCCTATGCCTCAATTTTCAAGATGCGGAAGTTCAATCTTGTTGATTAATGTTTCAGCATGTCGCCGAAAGCGCGAAGCGCATCATATCTAATTGACTGCAAAAGAGATAGATTGATACGCAAGAATTGGACTTTGGACTTGTTGCAAATGTTCGCGCCGGTTGCATATCATCCAAAGTTGCGTTACAAGTGCCGCACTGGAAGATCGTCATGCCGGAAACTATGACCTTACAGTCGATCGACCTGGAACGCGCCGAGCTGGCGGCGGTCGCGAGCGCGCTGTCGAAATATCCCCGTTTGGTCAGTCTGCTTCGCTACCTTGGAGAGCAATACTTTGCCGGGAAGCGCGACCAGATCAATGAGTACAATATCGCTACCGAGGCCTTCGGCAGGTCGAGAACGATCTTCAGCGCCACCGAGGACTCAATTGTGCGGGTTGAGGCTCACAGGCTACGAAAGAGGCTGAAGGATTACTACGAGAACGAGGGCAAGCTCCACGCGATCCAGCTTTCGCTTCCCCCAGGAACTTATATTCCGGTCTTTACCCACCTCGATGCCATCCAGTTGCCCGAGCAATCATCGCTTAGAGCCTCGGTAGAGGCACCGCCGGTGCATCCTGCTGCCGCGCCTGGAGCGCCGCAGGCTTCCAGCCCTGAGCAAAATCGCGGCATTGCGCTTCCGCGCCGGCGCTGGCTCTATGCATTGCTGGCCGTTGGATTGGCCTTCACAGCTTTTGCCCTCTACAAGTACGCACATCCTGCCACCGCGGCGGGAGGATCCAACGTTAAATCGTCCGCAAATACGGAGCCGCCAACTGGGCGCCCGCAGCTTTCTGCCGCGACGTTTATGCCTCTCCGCCTGATTGCGGGCTACACCGGCCCGCCCCAGACCGACAGTGAGGGCAATCTATGGAAGGCGGACCAGTATTATGACGGCGGGTCATACTGGGTCCGCCCTGCAGGCTTTATTGCCAGAACCAGCGATCCGCTCCTCTTCAGGCAATGGCGCAAGGGGGATTTCAGCTACAACATTCCCCTTGCCCCTGGCGTGTATGAACTGCATCTCTACTTCGTGGCGTCTGAGCGCGATGGAGACCACTTTGCAACGTTTAATGTCGCCGTCAACGGCGAGTATGCCCTGACGGGCTTCGATGTAGTGACAGATGCCCTGGGCGAGAATATCGCGGATGAACGCGTCTTTCGGGATGTGTCCCCAGCCAGGGACGGAATGCTTCATTTGCAGTTCATGAGCGTGCGTGGAGTCCCTATCCTCAATGCGCTGGAGATTCTGCCCGGCATTCCACACAAACAGCTTCCCATCCGCCTCGTGACGCAGCTTGTACCCTATACGGACCACGGCGGCAACCGCTGGCGCCCGGATACATACTTCGTCAGTGGAGCAATGTCGGAACCGCGCCAACCGGTGGAAGGAACCAGCGACCCCGGCATTTACGCCGCCGAGCGATACGGCCACTTTACCTACGCCATCCCCGTCGACCCACGTGACCGGTACACGGTGGTTCTTCATTTCGCTGAATTCTACTTTGGGTCCACCGCCTCCGGGTCCGGGGGAACCGGCGATCGCGTCTTCCGTGTGCTTTGTAATGGGGCGACTCTCTTGGATAATTTCGATATTTTCAAGGAAGCAGGAAGCCTCCGCCCGCTCACAAAGTCCTTCTACCATTTGAAACCGACGGCGCAGGGAAAACTCAATCTCACTTTTGAACCGGTGGTGAACTATGCCACTGTTTCTGGGATCGAAGTCTTCGACGAGTCAAAATAAACTGAATATTGTCGAATAGGCTCACGGCAACCCAGAGTTGAGATTCTACACATACTCCGGAAAGCAGCGGATGGGAAACGGTCCTGACTACAGTCTTTACATCCCGCCCCAACCCCTGCCACACTAGGGAGTGGACACCCAGACAATCGTAATCCTCGATTTCGGTTCGCAGTATACGCAGCTGATTGCCCGGCGCATTCGCGAGCTGAACGTCTTTTCCGTCGTGCTGCCATGCACGGCGCCTCTCACTGAGATTCAGGCTCTCCATCCGCTGGGGTTGGTCCTCTCCGGAGGCCCCTCGTCGGTGTATGACGCGGACGCCCCGGCCGCGGACGCCAAGGTGCTAGAGCTGGGCGTACCGGTGCTGGGCATCTGCTATGGGCTGCATTTCATCGTGCATCACCTTGGCGGCGAGGTACTCTCCGCTCCGCGCCGCGAATATGGCCACGCCGAAGTCACCATCGAAGACGATGCGTCGCCTTTGTTTGCCGGGCTGCCGCTCACGCTTCAAGTTTGGATGAGCCACGGAGACGAGGCACAGCAGCTTCCCGAGGGGTTCCGGCGCACGGCGGTATCGTCCAACGCGCTGGCTGGCATAGCCAACGAACAGAGCCGCATCTGGGCCGTGCAGTTTCATCCCGAGGTGCACCACACCCCGCTCGGTCCGAAGCTGATTCGCAACTTTGTCTTCACCATTTGCGGAGCCTTGGGCGACTGGACCCCCGCGCATTTTATTCAGACCACGGTAGCGGGAATTCGCGAGAAGGTGGGTGACGGCCACGTGATCTGCGGACTGTCGGGCGGCGTGGATTCGTCGGTTGCGGCGGTGTTGGTACACAAGGCTATCGGCAGCCAATTGACATGCGTGTTTGTCAACAACGGCGTGTTGCGCAAAAACGAGTTCCAGAGCGTGCAAAAAAATCTGCGCGACAAACTGGGGCTGAATATAGTTGCGGTGGACGCGAGCGAACGGTTCCTCAATCAACTGGCTGGGGTCACCGACCCTGAAACCAAGCGCAAACGCATTGGCGCGGAGTTTATCGCCGTCTTTGACGACGAGGCTGCGCGCATTGCGAAGCAGACCGGCGGTGTTGATTGGCTGGTGCAGGGCACTCTGTACCCCGACGTCATTGAGTCCAGCAGCGTAAAGGGCCCAAGCCAGACCATCAAGAGTCATCACAACGTAGGCGGCCTGCCGCTGGGGATGAAGCTCAAGCTGATCGAACCGCTGCGGGATCTCTTCAAGGATGAAGTCCGGCGCATTGGCCGCGACCTCGACATGCCGGAAGACGTTCTGGGCCGCCAGCCATTTCCAGGTCCGGGCCTCGCGGTGCGCATTCTGGGCGAAGTAACTCGGGAGCGTGTGGCGCTGCTGCAGGAGGCGGACGAAATCGTGGTGGCGGAGATCAAGGCCGCCGGCCTTTATACGAAGATCTGGCAGAGCTTTGCCGTGCTCCTGCCGGTAATGAGCGTGGGCGTAATGGGTGACCAGCGCACCTATGCGTACACGGCGGCGGTGCGGGCCGTGCATTCTGAAGACGGCATGACCGCCGACTGGACGCCGCTGCCCTACGATGTACTCAAGCGCATCTCCAGCCGGATTGTGAACGAGGTGCGCGGCATCAACCGTGTGGTCTACGACATCACGTCCAAGCCGCCGGGCACAATCGAGTGGGAGTAGCTTGCCGAGCGGGCAATAGCCTGTATATCCATGATGGAGCTGTTTCTCACGAGGCGCTAATTCGGGCCGGCACAGCCTTGCCGGCAATCTCCTCCGACAGCTTCATGCTCGGCCGCTCAACAGTAAGATGAATGATGAGCGCGAGCAGGAGAATAGCGGCAAGGCATCCCGCTACTTCCGCAGCGTATGTGAATGCACTTACTTCGTGTATTCCTCCTCTAAACCGCATTACCGCATAGTAGACCATGCCATGCAACAGATAAACCGGGTAGCTGATCACCCCGAGCAGGCGAACCGCTCTGCTTGTGAGAAGACCAAAAAGGTCACAGCCGAGAACCACCAGGGCAAAGCCCGCCAGCAAGAAGGCTTGTCCCATATCGTCGAGGATGGGGAATGTTCCTATTTGATCGATACCAGGTATTAGCAGGAATGCAAGATAACTTCCCAGTAATAGCCAATTCCGCCAGGGCATCAGGAAGCGCAGCCAATTTCGTATCCTGGTTTCCAGCGTGGCGATCAGGATTCCCCCTCCAAATCCCGTCAACATGAGCCTTGAAAATCGTCCCACGATGAAAGCCGCTGATTGCAATTGCTCCTTGTTCCTAACCGCGAAGAGCAGATGCTTGTTCACCATAACCATATATAGGACGCCGAATGTCAGTGCGAAATAAACCAGCCGCCGGGCACGGCGGGAATACCACCCCAGGAATGGAAGCGAAAGATAAAAAAGCCATTCCAACCCGAGTGTCCAGGTTACACCGGAAGTTATAAGGTGTATGTCCACACCATTTACCGGAGGCTGGCCTGCTATCGAAAAAGACGCCCACGACAGCAGAGAACCAATAAGAGAGCCGATCTGTACCTGACGGCTGAAGCCGGCCCCAAGAATACCCGCAAAGATTGCGGCGCCGACACATAAATAGAACACAGGGGCAATGCGAATAAAACGGGACAAATAGAAATTCCCGATTGGGATTGCGCCCTTCCTCATCAGCTTGCGCCAGAAAAGAAATCCGCTTAAGTAGAAGAACTGTACTACGCCGAAGTCGGCAAGCCGAGTAAAGACAACGCTATTTCCCGTGGTCCATATGCCAATCCGCGTATAGAAATACCAGCAGCAGGCGTGATGAGCGACAACCGAGAATGCAAGAATCCCGCGCAGTCCTTCCAGGGATGCGAGTTTGTGGGTGCTCGGATTTACGACCTTTTGAAAATACCCTCCCAGCTTGTCAAACAGAAACACCAATGCGCGCGCGCCTCCTATTGCAAACGCGAATATCGTCGCTGCGAGAGCTGGATCGAGCGCCAACCCCCTGAGTGTTTCATTCACGTTTGTAATTCTACCTTTCGAGCAGCATCGGACCTTCGAAGCGGGCGAAGATTCATGGCCGAAAATGTGCGAGCGAAGCATCGAATGAGGATCGAGGAACGGTCGGTATTCCACCAACAGCGGCCGGTCAATGGCAATCGAGAAGCGGCGGACCGACCGCGTGGTCTACGACATCACGTCGAAGCCGCCGGGGACCATCGAGTGGGAATAGATACTAGTCGCACGAGCAGGCGCGCCCTCCTATGAGCCGTCGCAGAATCAGCCAAGCCGGCAACTCCGTGGCCAAAGCTACACTCACAATCGTCCATCGCCGAAAATGAACCGCTTGTTCCTTCCCGGCCTGCTACTGCTGCCCCGAAGCGTCGGCCAACTGGTAGTTCTTGTATTCGATCCTGAACACAGTGCGGCGAGTGGAAAACTGGTTGGCGGAATCTTCGCCGTTGGGGGCCACCTCAGTGTTGATGAAGGTTCTCACCGGAAGGATCAAAGGCTTGTCGGCGATTTTTGCCGGGCCGTAGTCGATCCGTGTGTCCTCCTGGTGGATCACGTTCGATGGTTTGAATTCAGCCAACATTACCAGCCTCACAATGATTCCGGTGCCGGAATCAACAAAGATCTCGCCGTGGTATGGCGCCGTTTCCTTGTGGGGGGACCAATTGGTGTTGGTTTGCAGAGTGCCTCGCCCGGCGCTTGCGATGCCTTCCCCGCCCCGGTTGCCTGTTGTGCCGGTCGAATCGGTATCGGGGAAGCAGCAATAATTCACCGTGTAATGAGACTTTTTCTTCTCCACCGCGAAAGAAAACACAGCGGTCTGCCTGCCGTTGACCGTCTCCCAGCGCAGCCAGTTCAGTTTGCCTGCCGCTTGTGCGTCCTGCACAACGGCGCTCAGGACTGGGCCGGGGCCAAGCAAAACGATCTCACCGTTCGCGCCCCACCGGGTCGGGTCCTTCACGCTGGAGCCGATCTCAGCGCCGTTCCGGCTCTCCACCTTGGTTTCGCTCGCGCCGATGTAATAGATAAATTGACTGCCGTTCGCCATCCTGGCATCTCTCCACACCTTATCGGGAACTTTGCCTGGGTCGGCTCTATCGGGCGGTTTCAGGTTGTCCTGAAAGCGGGCTGTGGTTTTTGTTGCGGTCAAATGGGGCAGTTGCGCGTAGGTCTTCGCTGCATAGTCTACAGCTTTGTCAAGAAGAGCCTTCTGTGCGGCTGCATCGGGTGCGGGCGTTTGGGGCAGGTCTGCGGCCGGCGGCGCAAGCACGGCGCTGCGCGCTTCCAGCAAATAGAATTGCTGATTGCTCAGCGAGCCCGGAATGAAACTCGCCAGGCGGTCCATCGTGCTCCTGGTCAGCTCTTCCGTGAGTTCAACCTCTTTGAGTTCGTCGGCCACGTCTGCATCGGCCTTGCTGGCCCCCTGCATGGATTGCAGCAAAGTCTGCAGTTGTTCCACAGTCATCTTCTTGGCAGCCCACGCGGGTGAGATTGCAACCGAAAACACGAGAATTCATACAAGACGGCTCATAAGACTCAATCCTCCGGAGATTAAGGCGAAACAATTGTAATCATCCAAGGCGGCTCCAGGATGTGACCGCTGGCGAATCATTTCAATCTCCTGTTGGAAAACTCAATGGTTGCACCCGGACGTCTAAGCTGCCGGGGACGATCATGATCGAGCTGGGTCTGGCGGACTGGCAGTCAAGGTTGATTTGTGGCATAACTCTGAGAATATGCCATACTATCATTCAGGCGGCAGATTATGACTGAAACGGTAATTCTTGGCGAAAGTGGCAGGATTGTTTTGCCCGCCGCAATCCGTAAGGAACTCGGTCTCAAGGCCGGAGATCGCCTGACTGTGACCAGCGAAGCGGGCGAATTGAGGATTCTGAGCAGAAAGATGGCTCTGGAAAGTATCCGCGCCGGGATAATCAAGAAGCGCGGAACTCTCGACGGAATTCTGGACGAGTTCCTCGCGGAAAAGCGCGAGGAAGCAGCACGTGAATAGTATCGTTTTGGATTCCGCAGCCGTTTTGGCGATGGTTCAGGGCGAGCCTGGAGGGGAACGAGTCGAGGCTCTCCTTGACTCGATACAACTCGGCACGGATGTGAAAGTCGCCATTTGTTCGGTGAACTGGTGCGAGATTCTGACTCGGACCAAGCGCGACAACGATGGGATGACCGCGCAGGAATTGACAGCTGCCCTCACCGGCGTAGAGCTGGTTCCATTTGGAAGGGCGGATGCGGAAGCCGCAGCCGCATATTCCGTGATTAGCCGGTCGCTGTCGCTGGGAGATCGAGCCTGTCTTGCGCTTGCCAAGAGCCGTCATGCCACGGCATGGACCGCGGACAGGGTTTGGACCGAGTTCACACTGGATGTTCCGATTGAGTTGATTCGAGGCTGAATTCGACGTACAGCCATCGCGATGCCAGTCACTGCGTGCATCTACCTTTTTCACCCTGGCGGAAATTGCGCGAACACTCACTGGCTCGAGGCCGCTACCCGCAGCGCCGCCACCTCCCGGCTAAGCCCCTCCAGCCGCGCCAGCAGCTCAACATGCCGCTTGTCGGCCGCCGAGGGATCGAAGGCTTCCACGTAAAAGGTGCCGTTGGGCTCAAGCTGGCATTTGTGTACCTGGTGGAAGTCCTCAAAGCCCTGCTTGTGGATGACGCTGAGCAACTCTTCGCTCGTGAGCGACTCGCGTTCCATAGCCCTGCGATCGAGTTGCCCGTTGAGGATCAAGACGGCGCACCGGCCCTCTATAGCGCGCGTGAGCCTTTGCGAGCGGAACAGCACGCGCACCACCAGCCAGTTCACCGCAAGCAAGCCGAACGCGCCGATCACCCCGCCGGTGATCGAGTTGTCGTCGCCGATGATGGCGTTCTGCACGGTGTTGGAGAGCGAGAGCAGCACCACCAGGTCAAAGGGGTTAAGCTGCGCCAGCTCTCGCTTGCCGAACAGGCGCAGAAGCACCACCAGTACCAGGTAAACAATGACCGGACGGGCAAGCTTCTCCACAATGGGAAGCGGCAGTTGAAACATGCTGTCGAACATCGGCGAGTGGATCATGCAATCGAGCATAGCTGGCTCAAGGCCGCTTTTCCAGCCTTAGAACCACATCGACCGTATGGGTATCGTCGTTCAATGTAAGGGTATATTTGCAGTTGACCGCGGCGAAGAGGCGATTCAGTGTTGGGTTGCGGTCCCCGATTGCATAGAATCCCCTGACTGCGCCCTCGTTGAAGACCGAGCCGACCGGCATTTTCCAGGCAGCAAGCATCAAGGTGCGGATGTCGTCGCCCACATTCTCGATCTTGAGCGTGCCCATGTTATAGACCTGACCAGGGTCGGCGGTCACCGCGAAGGTGACGGTCCCCTTGGCTCGATCGAAACTGGGAACGGGATGCACCTCGGCCTTCATGTAGCCTTTGTTGTGGTATTGGCGGGCAAGAAACTCCCAGTTTTCGAGCACGCGCGCGCGGTCGGCTACGTCGCCGGGATGGATATGGGATTGCCGGTCGAAATCCGCTTGAGAGACAACCATGTCCGGCGCAAGCTGTATGCTCTGAATTCTGTACAAAGGACCGGTCGAGACCGAAACCTTGAAAGGGACCTGGATGGCATCGGCCGAGGCGGCTGCGGGAAATTGCGGCGATGCCTGGACATCCACTTCGAGATTGCCCTTGTCGCGGTAGTAGTTGCCAAGGTTGGTGGCAATCTGGTTAGGGCTTCCTGCCCGGTCGTATGGCGAGCCTGTTTGTTTGGACAGAATCTCCTGGGCTTTGGGGTCTGTCAACGCTGCCGCATCGAAATGAATCTCGCCTACCTCGACCGGCGGCGTCGTGATGAAAAAGCTGATTGCGGTTACCTGACGCAGCTTCTGGTCGGTAAAAGGCGTAGCCATGATGGTCGCCTTGACGCCCTGCGCGGCAAGCATCTCTTCCACAGCCCCGCGCACACTCTCAAGCAGCCCGCCTTCAGACGGAACCTTGCCGTGATAAAGCGGAAAACGGTCATGCAGTTTGGCATCCATATCCTTGCCCGGAGTAAGGGGCAGATTTTCAAATTGGATGGGATACATATTTGTCGCCGGCTTCAAAGAATAAACCAGGTCAATTCCATCGAACTTATACAGGACGTTTTCGAATACTCCCGTATCCATCAATTGCTGGAAGTGGCCCTTCATCTCGTCCACGGTGAGAGTTGCACCCTTCTTCAACCCCGCGGCGGCCAACAGCTCCTGATCGGAATATTCCGGGGCGCCCTTGAACTGAATCGTCTTGGGCTGAAACTTCTGCGCACTGGTGGCATGCGCGGCAAGCAGAAATGCCAAAGCCGTAAGTGGCAAAAGAAATAGACGTTGCATGGTAGGGCCAGAGTAGCAAAGAGCAGACCTTTGTGCGTAGGAATTTTCGCATGCATGCAGCCCAAAAAAGGACAAAGCTGGATGCGAGCACCTCCATAGCGCATCGCACCAGCCTCGCCCCGGATTTCCAATGCGGCGTTGGCTACTTCTTTCCGTTGTCTTTGAAGTTCAGAGCAAAGTAGTAGGTCGTGTACGAGTGGCTGGTTGTCACATTCGTCAGGAACTCCCCCGCGCCGAAGTAGCCTGCGCCGCCGCCCAGGTTGAAGTGCTTGTTGAGTTCATACCAGGAGTAACTATCGACTTCCGCGCCCACATGGTGGCCGTGGTCGGTCTTGTTAAACGCGATCGAACTGCCCGAGGTATTGTAGATCGAGTCCAGCGCCGAAGGCGCCCAAAAATCCAGCCCCTGGATCGTGAAGGTGAGCCGCCGGTGGGGCTCAATGGTTGTGCCCGCGCGCACCGCCTCAAGGTTCTGCCAGCCGAACAGGTCGGTGATTCCAAAGCGGTCGTGGGCTGTCGGCTCGATCGTGTCAAAGGTCGAGTGAACCCCGTTCGTTGCAGGGCCGCTGTTGCCCGAGGCGAAGTCGTACTGGGCAAAGACGCGCGGCTTGGCCGCTGCATCAAGGAACTGGTACGCCGCACCTGCCTGTGTTGCCGCGGCTCGAATCGCTTCCGGTCCCACCTTGCCTCCTTCAAAGATCACCTCGCCCGAGTAGTCGAGCGACTTGAAGGCTTGCGCCTTGAAGCGCAAGCCTGCAGCCTTCTCGTTCTCATGGCCGGTGGTCTTGGCCCTGGCGGGTTCCACGACCTCTGCCGGTTGAACGCGCCACAGGAAGAACGGCTCAAGGTTCGAGTGCGGCACCAGGTCGTCGATACGGCCGTAGGCTCCGTAGATGTTGTTGCCTTCCTGATGCGGGCTCACGCCATAGGCCTGCGGCACAACTGGCGATGCGGCGAAGATGCCAAGGTGCTCGCGCTTCGCATTCAAGTTCAGCACCGCCGCATCGTAAGACCGTGCCTGGTTGCGCCACTCCGAGTTGGCGATGATGGTGTTGTTGTAGTTGATGAGCTGCCGGCCCACACGCAGGCTGAACCAGTGCTTCTCCGGGTCGCCAACCTCCGCATACGCCAACTTCAGATCCCAGCGCACCGTGTTCGGCGGCCCGATCGGCGGGTTTTGCAAGCCCGAACGGGCGTCCTGCACCTGCGCCGTAACCCGGAACCAACTGGCCGCATGCAGATCCACCTGCAACCGGAAGCGGTTCAAAAGATAGGAGTCATTCACACCCAATTTGAGGTTGTTATTGTCGTACCCCTCGTACCGGAACCGCTCCTCGCCCTGAACATCGATCCACTTGGGGAGCTTGCTGTCGATGTAGGTGAACGGGGCAAAGTCGTGAAAGTCGTAGGGCGCAGGGTTGCCGGTAGTGCGCGCCGCGGCGCCATTCAGAAAGCTCAACGGGTTCGACGACGGCCCGGTGATGAAGACGCCATTGTAACCGGACGTCGCGTCTTGCGTGGTGATATCGTCCTGCGCGGCCAAGGGCAGGCCGGCAGCTAGAGCCAACACAGAGAGAACAGCAGAGATCGATTGCAGTAACCGGCGCAGAAAAACAGGCATAGCAAGAGCTACTCGCACTTTGGATTCTCCTTTGAATTTTGGAAGCGTGATGAGTTAGGACCGTAGGCCCCAGGGCTGCCTGGGCGGCAGAACTCTATCGACAGGATGGACAACAACAAGTCATATGAATATTCACTACCAAAGCATAAAGAGCTTTATGCACTTTGGATTCTCCTATGGATTTTGGGAAGTTGAATGGGTTGGGACCTAAGGCCCCTGCCCCGCATGGGCGTCAGAACTTTATCAACAGGTGGGTAGACAACAAGTCATATCAGTATTGCTTTTCAGTTTACGAGGTGATCCTGAAAAAGTCAATCTCTACGAGTCTGCGCTGTGTGTTGCGATGAAAAGATTCGGGGCTGCCCTGAGGCCGCCCCGATGTTGAACAAAGCAATCGCTTCGCGAGTTATGGAAGGTAGTAGCGGAAGGTGGTCCAGAACATGTTGTCGATGCCCTTGGCGCCGAGGATGGTGTTCGACGACCAGCCTTCGCGAACCGCATAGCCATACTGGATGCCCTGACGCAGGCGGCCGCGGTCGCCCTTGTAGATGTCATACCAGTAGCCGCCCGTCATCTCCTGCACGTCGCGGGTTTGTGCTCCGCAACCGCCTGAAGCGTAGTAACCGGTGGAACTGCCGTTGTAGCTGGGATTGGTGGTGACACCGCAAGCCGGGCTGGCTGTCAGCAGACGCGACCCGTAGCCCAAAGCAGCCGCGGAAGGCGCGCCCCAGTGGCCGCCCCACTTGCCGCCTGCCAGAATGTCGGCAGCCGTCGGAGTGGCTGTGCAGGCAAAGGCGCCCGCTGTGGACGGGCAGAACTGCGCGGACGGAGAGCCAAGAGTGGATGGGCTTGCGCCAGGGAACGATGCATAGTCCTCGCGGCCGGCATAGTCGCCACCATAATTCAGGTAGATGGTGAGGCGGGGATTCGGTGTGGCTTCCACGGTGAACAAGCCGGAGACGTTATGGATTGGCGTAAGCCCGCCCCATCCGTTCACAGTTACGTCGGCCAATGTGGAGTCGCCGTAACGTCCTACGCCGGGTCCGAACAGGCCCTTGGCGCCGATGGTCAGTACCTTGGGCACGATTGGGACGCGCAAGCTTCCACCTATGCCGCCAACGGCGATGGAATCGTAAATCGAGCTGGCCGTGGTGGAAGACGCTGCAACAGCCGCCCCCGTAGCGATATCCGTCTGACCGCCGTACTTGGTGCTGTTGGTGGTTACGCCGGGATAGACAGTCTCGTGAGCAAAGCCGGCCACACCGAAGATTTCGTAGTGACCCCAACCGGGATCGAATGCCATCTTCGCAATGACGTCGGGCGCCTGGTTGAACGAGTAGTTGGCGATGTTGGTGTTGGCGTTGATGGTGGCGTAGACGGGAACCGCAACGTCGACGGTGTTGCCGGCCGAATCGGTTTCTTTCTGGTTGGTGTAGTTCTGGATGTAAGTCGTCGCGGGGTCGGCGCTGATGGTAGCGTTGTATGCGCCGCCGTTTTGTCCTACGCTGCCAAGCACAGCATAAGGAGTGTTGCCGGCCAGAGTAGCGGTGTAAAGAAGCTGCGGATTCTCAACCGAGGCTGCGAATGCGGCATGGTCCCAATTCTTGGTGACCCGGAAGCCGTACTGGCGGGCCCAAACAAAGCCCGCTACGTAGTTCGGGTCTATCGTCAGCGGAGTCGGGGTGTTGCTCGACGCCGCTGAGATTCCCTTGATGCCTTCGGTTGCCAGAGACCACATTTGCCCGCCGGAGAAAGCCCAATGGCTATTCGTCTCTCCCTGAGCGTAGATTACGCGCTGGCGCAGGACGTAGCTGTTGGACTGGTTGGCGTTCGAACTGGTCCCGGTGCCCAGCCAGTCAGCCTCATAATAGCCGCGCAAGGTGCCCCAGTCGGTCTTTCCCTCTGCCAGTAGCGTGACCCGCGACTGCCGGGCGCTTCCATAAAACTCGCTGAGCGAGTAAGCGTCCGCTCCCTCGTAGGGGATCGAACTGAATGCGGTGGGAATATCGCCGCCCGTGGCCTTGGTGCGGAACACGGTTTCACCCGCCGCGAAGCCGCCGGGGGTGATGCTGATGCCCTTGTAATGCAAAACGTCGGGATGGGTGACCTCCTTCTTGATCAGAGTCTGCATCGAGGTGGTCGCATCGGAGACGGTGGTTGCCAGTGAGGTCTGGTTGCCCTTGAGGTCGGTTACAGTCGCCTGCAGGGTCGTTACCGCGGCGGCGTTGTCACTAACCGCCTGCTGCTGCGACGATGCTGCCGCTTGTGCCCTCGCTGCCGAGGCCTCTGCGGCTGCTGCTGCCGCCTGCGCCTGCTTCAACTGCTCATCTTTCAAAGCCAGGTCGCTCTTCAGGCCATTGATCTGGGATTCCAACTCCGAGCGCAATGCCTGAATCTGAGCTTCCACATGAGCTGGCGATGGCTCGGACGCCATGTAGGTTTTTGTTACGGTGGTCTTTGTGGTTTTTGCCGTATGCTTCTTCTTCGCCGGCGGTGGGTCGATGGCGTAGGCGTGTGAGGCAACTAGACTGGCTGCCAGCAATGCCGCGGCAACAGATTTGAGCTTGAAGTTCATTGGGCCTCTCTTTTTCCCCTCAGATCGGTTTGGATCGTGACTGCGCCCACCTGCATCGCGAATGCTCAGCGGTCTGCTATCTACAAAACCCTGCTGTAGACAAACACCGTCAGCTTCCTTTTCGGAATGCGGAAGGAACATCGATAGCCAGGAAGTTCTTCGAACAGACAAAGCACTCCCGGGCCGCTTCCGTATCCCAGCCTCTCAGAGTTAGATGAATATTTGACGAATTCACATATTTTTAACAGAGATATAGGTTCCGAAACTCAACCATTTTTGGAGACTCTCAATCTATTTATCTTTACAGCAAATGCCGGCGCATTCATCGCAATACGCCGGGATGGATCGCGCCCTGGCTTATATGGGCGCGTCCACCTCGGCATCGTGCTTCAAAAAATCCATCTGGCCGTGGTCACCAACTCGTGGTTATAGGTGTGTAGCTTGCTTGTAGCAATTTGCATCCCGACGCCAAAGGCCAGCCCCGGTCGTGACTTGGGATTGGTTGGATGCAAGCCGCATTTGCCAATAATCAACCCCGGAGTTATGAACTCCTGTGTCTTGCCGTCGTTTGGTCCGCCCTTGTAGAAAGTGGCGTTGCTCTCGACCTCCGGCCAGAAGAGCTTGTGGATGCGGTATTGCGCCGCGGTATTCCACAGCACGGGGCGGCCGGTACCGGTGGTTGCGGGCGTGCCGGTGGGCAGTGTGGCTCCGAAGGTGGTTTGTACATCGAAGTTGCCGAATCCTTTGCCCGCGCCGACGTTGGGCTGCACACTCGCATTTGTCGAGCCGTTCTTAGCCTGGCCGGAAGGGACCGTGGTCAGCGCCCACGCGCTTAACGTGTAGGCGCCGTGCTGCGCGTTGCCGCTGGCGATGCGGTACTTCACAAGGAACGAAAAGTCGCCCCAACCGTCGACGGCCTTCGTGTTGTGTTCAATGTACGGCGGCAGGTCGATGGCAACCTCGGTGTTGGCCCTCGGGATGATGAAGTTGACGCCCTTGCTGTTATCGATGTTCCAGGTATCGGTGAGCGCGGGAGCGATCTGGCGCACAATATCCGTTCGGACAACCTGGAAAAGGCCGGTGTAGGTTGTTACCAGCGGGACGGCCCAGGCCGGTTGTTTGGACTGCGTGGCATTGGTTTGTGCCGACCACCAGGCGTATCCGTGAGTGGGTGGGCCGCTGGTTGAGTCGGTCTGTGCGTACACACTGGCCGTACACAGCAGGAGAAGCAAGGGAAGGGAAGTGTTTTTCATGTCGGTTCATTCAGCATGAAGGCCGCGAACGCGACCGGCAACCGCCTTTTGGGCTAGGAATCTCTCCATCGTAGGGTGGAGGGGAGAGTGCGGAGGGTGATGACGAATGGATGGACGGTCCGTCGTGGGATATCAGTTCAAATTGCTACGGATGCTGTGACCCGGCTTGCCCGCCCGCGCTGAGCAGGTTGGCCAGGATGCGATATGCTCCGGGAACAAGTTCGGGAAGCTGGCGATAGAGCGCGTACGCGGCATAAATATAAGTGCCTTTGCCGGGATGCGCCACCAGCAGGCCGCCGCGCTGAGGGTCCTGCCCGGGATCTGCGGTTTCCGTAAGCGCCGTGTAGCCGGGATCCCACGTGTCCAGGAACGAGTGCCCGCGCTCTTCCAGCCATCCGTCAAAATCGGCGGTGGTGATGGTGTTTGGCCAGGCCAGCAACGGATTGGCGGGGTCCAGCAGCTTTACCGGCGCTTGCTCGTCCACCACGCGCTCCGCCCGGCCCAGTTGAAGCGGCAGCGGCGCGGGAAAATTCGCGCTCTGGTACTGGACAATCAGCGTTCCTCCGTGGCGGACAAACTCATTCAGGCGCGGTTGCGCAGCCGTCAGATCGGGCCGGTTGGAGTAAGCCCGGATGCCCACCACGATCACGTTCCAGGCGGACAAATCTCCGGAAGCAAGCTCTGCCGGCGAGAGCAGGTGGGGTGTCGCTCCCAGGGCTTCAATGGCGTCGGGAACCTCGTCGCCGGTACCCATGATGTAACCGATCTTCAGGCCGGGCGCGAGCTTTACATCAACCTTGCGGGTAAGCAACTGCGCGGGCTTGTAAAGGTTGTAGGGCCGCAGGCCGGCATAGCCGATGCTCTGCCAGCCGGTTTCGTAGGTTTGGTCCGCCGAGTGCGCCACCGCCTTTATCGTGTAGGCCGCGGCTGCGGTAGCGGCGGGCGTCACCGAGAACAGAATTGGCTCGGTGTCGCCCGCAGCGGAAAGTTGAAAGTGCGCCTCCGCAGGTTGAGAGATCCATCCGGCGGGTAGCTTCAACTCCAGCGTTCCCTCCGCCGCCGCCTGTGCATGAACAGTAACGCGGACAGGCAGTGCCGACCCGTCGAGCGGCAAAATGCGGGCTTCGGGCTCCATGCGCACACCAATGGCGGGCGTAACCACAAGCGGCTCGTAGATGCCGCCGGGGCCCAGAACGCGCTGCATGGTCTGGACGACCTGGCCCACGCGAATGGGAACTCCCTCAAAGGTGAACTCAGCCCACGCGGCCAGCGGCCAGGGAGCGAACGAACGCTCGCGATACTCAGGGTGGGTCAGGTCGTAGTAAGGCTGCTCGGTATTGGGGCGCGTGAAGTAAGCCTGGGTTGGCTCGGCGTCGTCCGGCATCTTGAGCTTGAAGATGGCATCGGAGGAGGAAGGGGACTCCACTGAAGAGATGAGGGTAACTGGCTTCGCGGGGTTGTGGGTTTCCAGGCCGCCGGAGCCCTCGAACCATGCTGTGGTGAACGGGTGGACCTCGGAAGAGGCCCAGGAAGTGTGTACGCGCACGTTGAACTCCTCGCCCGGAGTCACGCTGCGGGGAGTTTCGTCGGGACCGCCGCCTCTGAAGCCGCCGCTCTCAACTTTGGTGGCATGCGTAGTGAAGGCGATCATATCCAGCCCAAGCAGGTTCCTGAGCGCGGTCTGGAACTCCTCAATCTTCGTGTCGAGTTCAAACAGCAGGCTGGCTTTTGCTTGAGGGGCGAGATCGCTGGCGGCGACCTTGGTGCGCAGGTCGAGCGTCTCGCGATAGACGGGCGCAAGTTCCTTCGCCAAAGCCAGATGGTCCTGGCAGGGGCACTTGGATGTAAGCTCGCGAACGGCGTCCCCGATCCCGTGAAGCGTGTTTGACAGGTCCCCAGGAGGCGGCGTTCCGGTCAGCAAAGCGATCCCGGCGATGCTGGTGTCGATGAGTACCTTATCGTTGTGGAAGAGGTCCCAGTTCTTCGTAATCACTTCAGGCTTCCCAGCAGCCTGAGGCGCAACGGCCCAAAGATGATAGTAAGTAGAAGCCGACCCGCTCAGCGTCGGATTCGCCCCGCCGTTCTGCGACTTCTGCTGTCCCCAGCCCTCACGCGCAATCTGCGCGGGGCTGCGACCAAGAACAGGATCGCGATTGCCCACCGGCAAAGTAACGTCCGTAGAAGGCACGCCGGCAGTGACCTCGCCTGTCACGTAGTTCTTGAACTTCGCCGGCGCCCATTTCCCGGTGGCATAGTCGAACATGCCCCTCTCCGTGACCGGCGCAAACGGGACCATGGAGTAAACTGCCAGCGGCTGCCACGGTTGCAGGCCGTCTTTCAGTTGCTCGGGAAAGACGCTCGCGTCGCCGGCAGCTTTGAAGACCTCCTGCGCAATCTCGCCTGAGACCTGGTGGTGCCCGTGGCCGTCGGTAATGCCGCCAACAAAGGTGGACACAATCACCTGCGGCCGTTCCCGGCGAACCGCCAAAACCGCATCGTAGAGCACCCGCTCGTGCCCCCACTTCGCAAAAGCTTCTTCCTGCGTCTTCGAGAACCCGAAGTCGATCTCCGTGCCCCAAAGCTGCTTCGCCCCGTAGTACTCGCCCGCCTTCAGCAGCTCATTGGTGCGGATCAGCCCCAGCGCATCGTAGCTGTCGGCTGACATGGCGTTCTGGCCGCCTTCGCCGCGCGTCAGTGTGAGCAGAATGCAGCGCACCCCAAGTTCACGCGACAGATAAGTCAGCAGCGACCCGTCCTCGTCGTCCGGATGCGCAACGATCATCATCAGGCTGGCCGTGGTTCCCAGGCGCTTCAGCGATTGCTCCAGCGCAGCCTGACCGCGGTCTTCAGCCAGCGGCAGCGCAATGTCGCTGGGCTCGGTGGCAGGCAGATCCGTGGCGGGCTGGACGGGGGCAGCCGCCTGCTGCGCAGTCAAAGGCGCCGGTTGCAACGAAACCAGCACCAGGCTCGCAAGGGCCGTAACCAATATTGTGCGAACTCTCAAAGGAAGAAGCATACTCCCCGTCAGTGTACAATCCGTGGAGCGTTATCGCCTCATGTCGCTATCCTTGCCCACCCCCGCCACCACCGATTCGCTCCAGCGCCGCATCGGCCTGCGTTCCGCCGTGCTCTTCAACATGCTGGAGATGATCGGCGTCGGCCCCTTCATCACCCTCCCGCTGGTCATAGCCGCGGCGGGCTTCCGGCTCAGCGTATGGGCGTGGATACTGGGCGCTGTAGTCGCGGTGGCCGACGGCCTGGTGTGGGCCGAGCTGGGCGCTGCCTTCCCGCGCGCCGGCGGGTCCTACGCCTTCCTGCGCGAAATCTACGGCCCCCAGCGCGCCGGAAACTGGCTCAGCTTCCTATATGTATGGCAGTTGAGCTTTACCGCCCCGCTTTCCATCGCTTCCGGCTGCATCGGGCTTTCCAGCTTTCTGGCCTGGTTTATTCCAGGACTTGACGGCTCTCCGCTGCCCGCCCTGCCGGTGCTGCATTATGCCAACCTCGCCGCGGCCGCCGCATGTTTGATGGTAACGGCGCTGCTCTATCGCAACCTGAGCCAGGTAACCCGCCTGGCCTGGGTTCTGTTCGTGGGCGTGCTCACGGCCATCGCCGGAGTCATCGTCTCCGGCTTTTCCCATGCGGCGGCCACCGGCGGCTGGCACATGCCGGGTTCGCCCTCCCAGCCTCTCGCGCTTGCGCTGGGCGGGCTGGCGCAGGCCACGCTCATCACTACATATGACTATTGGGGCTACTACAACATCACCTTCCTGGGCAGCGAGGTCCGCCGGCCGGAGCGCACCATTCCGCGCGCCATTTTGCTTTCGGTGCTGTTCGTTTCGGCGTTCTATGTGGCCATGAATATGGCCGCGCTGCCCTCGTTGCGCGACGCTGCCGCTCATGCGGCCCAAAGCGCATCCCAGGCCGCGACTGTCCGCCTTCAACTGGTGGCGCAAATCGCGCAATCGGCATTTGGCGCTTGGGCAGGCCGCGTGATGGCCGCGCTCATTATCTGGACAGCCTTTGCCTCGGTCTTCTCGCTGCTGCTGGGCTACTCGCGCGTGCCTTACGCCGCAGCCCGCGACGGCAACTACTTCCGCTATCTCGCCGCCATCCATCCCCGCCACGCCATTCCCCACCGGTCCCTGGTCGCGCTCGGGATTGTGGCCTCGGCATTCTGTTTCTTCTCGCTTCAGCAGGTCATCACCATGTTGGTGGTCACGCGCATTCTGCTCCAGTTCTTTCTGCAACACGCGGGCGTAATCCTGCTCAGGATGCAAAGGCCGCAACTCGAGCGTCCTTTCAGGATGCCGCTTTATCCGCTGCCGCCTCTGGTGGCCGTTGGCGGCTTCATCTTCATGCTGGTCAACAGGAGCCACGCGCTGGGCGGCCTGGCTGTAGCAGCCGGAATCGGAGCTTCAGGCACCTTGATCTATCTCTTCCGCGCGCGGCGGCTCGGACAATGGCCGTTTGCAAGTATCTTGTAACCCTACCCTCGCGTTCGTGTCTAATAGATGCGACCGATCTTTCCCCTTCGCGAGGTCACCAAATGCTAATTGGCAAGCCGCCGGACATTCCCTCTTCCGCCATCACATCCCGAGACCAATACCTCGAATACAAGAGTCGCCGCCACTTCCTTCGCGGAGCCGCATCTGGCCTCGCCGTAGCCGCCGCGGCAGCCCTGGGCGCGGAACGCCTAACCGAAATATTCTCTCCCCGCATCGCCGCGCAAGCCGGAACCAAGCTCGAAACAGTCAAGAGCCCGCTCACCACCACCGGCGAAACGCTCACCACCTATGAAGACATAACCCACTACAACAACTTCTACGAGTTCGGCCTGGAGAAGACCGATCCCGCCCAGAACGCCGGCGGCCTTCCCACGCGCCCCTGGACCATCCGCGTCGAGGGCAAGGTCAAGACGCCCAAGACCTTCGACATTGAAACGCTGCTCAAGCTGCGCCCTCTCGAAGACCGCGTTTATCGCCATCGCTGCGTCGAGGCTTGGAGCATGGTCATCCCCTGGGTGGGCTACTCGCTGTCGGAGTTCATCAACCAGTGCGATCCGCTCCCGTCGGCCAAATACGTGCAGTTTCTTTCTTACTACGACAGGCGCGTGGAAAAGTGGGCCGGTCAGTCGGCGATCTCCTGGCCTTACTCCGAGGGGCTGCGCATGGATGAAGCCATGAACCCGCTCACGCTGCTTACCTTTGGACTCTACGGTGAGGTGCTGCCCAACCAGGATGGTGCGCCGGTGCGGATCGTGGTGCCCTGGAAGTACGGATTCAAATCCGCCAAGTCCATTGTCGCCGTCAAATTCCTTGATAAGATGCCCATGACAACATGGAACGATCAGTCTCCCAGCGAATACGGATTCTATTCCAACGTAAACCCCACCGTCGATCATCCGCGCTGGAGCCAGAAATCAGAGCGCCGCATCGGCCTGCCGTTCTATGCGCCCCGGCGCACCACGCTCATGTTCAACGGATACGCCGACCAGGTGGCGTCGCTCTATACCGGAATGAATTTGAAGAGAGATTTTTGAAGGCAGGTAACTGCGTATGCCCCAACCCAATGACGCAGAGGAACAGCTAGCTTCGTTCATGGCCAAATACACGCCGGAGATTGCTTCTCTTGCCAAGGCAATCCGCGCCCGGATGCGCATTCTCTATCCAACAGCGCTTGAGCTGGTTTACGACAATTACAACGCGCTTGCAATTGGCTATGGCCCTACAGAAAAGTCCTCGGAGGCAATCTTCTCCATTGCGCTGTTTCCCAGGTGGGTGAGCTTGTTCTTCCTTCAAGGTGCGGCCCTGCCCGATCCAGACAAAATGCTGCGTGGAAGTGGAACCGTAGCTAGGCATGTCGTTCTTCCCTCGGCCGGCGAGTTAAGTACGCCGGCAATTCAAGCCCTCATGCGCGAAGCGCAAGCAACTGCGAAGGTACCCTTCGACCCAAATGGCATACACAGGCTAATCATCAAATCGATCTCAGAGAAGCAAAAGCCGCGCCGTCCCGCCACAACCAGCGTTCCTCACCAGGCAGCCACAAAGCCGCGAAATGCGGGCAGCAAGCCGACTGCGAGAAATCGCCGCCCATGAAACGACAGACATTGATTGTCCTAAAGACGCTGGCCTGGATTGCCTGTCTTTGGCCCATGCTGCTCCTGGTCTACGGAGCCGCGACCAATACGCTTGGCCCCGACCCCACCTCAAAGCTCGCGCTCACCACCGGCTATAACACCCTACTCCTGCTCATTCTTACGCTGGCCATCACGCCGGTGCGCAGGCTCTCGCCGCGGCTCAACTGGCTCATCAAATTCCGAAGGCTGCTGGGCCTGTTTGCGTTCTTCTACGGCACCATGCACATGCTCATCTATGTCGCGCTCTACTCGGCCTTCGACGTAAACGCTATGCTCGACGATATTGCCAAGCGCAAGTTCATTACCATCGGCGTGGCCGCGTGGCTGCTGCTGCTGCCGTTGGCGCTCACTTCAACCACCTGGGCCATCAAAAAGCTCGGCGGCAAAAACTGGAACCGCCTGCACAAGCTTGTCTACCTGGCCGCAATTTGCGGAGCGATCCACTATTGGTGGCAGGTAAAGCCCGGCGTGTTGGCGCCACTGAATCTGACCATCTGCCTGGCCATCCTGTTAGCCGCCCGTCCCGCGTGGACGTTTCAACAAAAATGGGCCAAGCGGAGAAAGGCAGTAGTTTCGATGTAGGTCGCCAAGCGGCTTCGGCGATCCACGGAGCTATGAATCTTATTCCGCCCGCACAACCCGCTGACTCGCTGACTTGCTATGCCCGCAAAGCGGGCGCTAACTTGCTAAATCCATTCCCAAATTTCCCACTTTCTCTCCATTCAATTTCTTCGCGTGCCAACCCAACCCCAACCCGGTTTCCTTTTGGGCGCCTGAGCCTTCACCGCAACTCAGACGTTTCGCCTCGCTGGATTGCTCACTGATCTTGCGGTTTTGGCGGAGGAGCTACCACAAGAGCCATCGATACATCGACCACATCCTCCTGAACAGTCAACGGCATTTCCTTATCCGTATACCGGATCACTGGTGCAGCCTTTTGCGTCGCAGCGTCCGCGTCCCCCGGACCTGCATCACCGCCCTTTGCCTCCGCATCCTGCGCGCCCTCCACGCGCAATATGTACTTGCCTTCCGGCACATATTCGAAAGAGAAGCTTCCATCCTCCTCAAGCGCAACCTCGCGCGCCTTCTCGCGGTCGTCGGCATACAGCAGTCGCAGGGTTCCTTTGCCCAGCGCATGCCCATCCACAACAGCAGTCACCGTTCCGCTCACGGTGTGCAGCCCGGTAAGCGGAATCTCGATGTCCGTCCCGCCGGCCGTCTCTCCGGCATGAACCTTCACGGTTTTGGCATTCTTTCTGCGAAACACGTTGCCCAGGCAAACGCGCGGCGCCGAGGGCTCATTATCCGCAGGCATCAGCGTGCATACCGTGTACTCGCCGGCCGGAAGGTTGGTAATGCTGAAACGCCCGTGACCGTCGCTCAACGCATGGATCGTCCACGAATCCATCAGCGACAGCCCCACATCTGTCCACGCGCCCTTCTCAGTTTTGCGGAAGACCTGAAAATGCATGCCGATGGCTGGTGTGCCGTCATCGAAAGTAACGGTTCCTGCAATCTCCGCCCCGCGCTCAATTTGAATCGACACCTCGGAGACACGGCGCACGGCCACGGTAACCTCGGTGACGTGATCCTTCCATTGGTCGATGGCGTAGCGGCGTTGTTCCCAGCCTACGGACAGGCTTCTGAGCTTGTCGGGATCAAAAGCAAGCGTGGGGTCCAGATAGCCTTCAAGGGTGGCGAAAGCGTAGTAGTGACCGGGCGGGACAGCTTCAAGGCGAAAGCGGCCGTCGAGATCGGTAACGGTGGTTTCGGCGGCGGGCATTGGCGTGTCGTCGTTGCTCTTCTCGCCGGGTTTTAGAGCCGCGGTGAGATTGACGGTGGCAAAGCGCGCAGGCTTGCCCGTGTCGGTGCACATCACCGTGCCGGTAACCACGCCCTTCGTGGGGTCCGGCTTCTTATGCTGGTACTTGTTGCAGCCAGCCATCAACAGGCACGATATCGACAGGATCGAACCCCAGCGCAGCCGATTCAACACGAGCCTCCACAGCATTTCAGAACTTCGGAAGATGAGAAGATAAATTTCGGTCTTGTTCAGGCAAGTAACTTGACCGACCAAACCGCTGTTGTCTTGTAACAGGGCACGACTTCAGTCGTGCCGAAGAGGGCGAAAATGGAGGCTGGGCTTCAGCCCCTGCGGAATCTCCCGATGGCCGCAACTGACCGCGCTGCGTCCTGAAGCCGACTGCCCGCAAAAGACCGATATTCATCTTCAGTCGAATTGTAGCGCCGTTTGCGCCACCGGATGAAAGCTCCTCCGGTGCAGCGGCGTTGGCCCCAGGCGCGCCAGCGCCGCCAAGTGCTCGGGGCACCCGTAACCCTTGTGACTTGCCAGCCCATACCCAGGAAACTCGCGGTCCAACTCAACCAGCATACGGTCGCGGTAAACTTTCGCCAGCACGCTTGCCCCAGCAATCGACAGGCTGGTCGCGTCCCCTCGTATGACGGCCTGCTGCGGGCACGGCCAGTCGATGGTGTCGCGGCCGTCAATGAGCAGGTAGTCGGGGCTAAGAGCCAGCAACTCCACGGCCCGCCGCATGGCCAGCAGCGAGGCGCGGCGGATGTTGATCCGGTCAATGGTCTCCGCATCCACAACAGCCACAGCCCACGCCACTGCATTTGCGCGAATCTCGCGGTCAAATTCGCTCCGCTTCTTTTCTGAAAGCTTCTTAGAATCGGTCAAGCCGTCGAGGTGGCAGCCACGCGGAAGTATCACCGCCGCAGCCACCACCGGCCCAAACAGCGGTCCGCGCCCCACTTCGTCCAGCCCGGCGATGCGCATAGCGCCTGCCTTCCGCGCAGCATGTTCGAGCTTCCAACCGCAAACCGGAGGCTTGGCCATGAACTCAGTATAAGGAGAGAAGCTTGGGAGTGGTGACGCCCATGATTTCCGATAGGCGCGCCGACCCAAAAGCAAAACCCCCAGCCGAAGGCTGGGGGCTTTGGAATCGGGATTGCCGAATTCTACGCGCGAACCTTGCCGGTGGCGCGATCCACTTCCTTCAACCGGGCGGCCTTGCCGCGCAGTCCGCGAAGGTAAAACAGCTTGGCGCGGCGCACGCGGTAGCTGCGTACCCTTTCAATCTTGTCGATAACCTTGGAGTTGAAGGGGAAGATGCGCTCCACGCCCTGGCCAAAGCTCATCTTGCGTACGGTAAAGGTGCCCTGCGGCCCCTTGTTGATGGCGATCACCAGGCCCTCAAAGGCCTGGAGCCGTTCCTTGTCGCCTTCCTTGATCTTTACCTGGACCCGAATCTGGTCGCCGGGGACGAACTCGGGAAGGTCGGTGCGCTTGAGCTTGTCTGCCAGGCGCTGCATTACGGGATGAATAGACATGGTTGCTTCCTGCTCTTGGACTCAGAATTTCCAGTTTAACAGAGATTCGGTTCCCGCGCCTAATTCCGATCCATACTTCACGGAATCCAGCCGGTACGCGCCCCGCGACTTGCGCTATAGTGATCGCATATGGATGAGAAACGCGAACTGCTGCGCCACACCCTCGCCACACTCGCCTATCGTACGGCGCGTGTACTCAACGGCGCACCCGACCACTTCGCCGGCTTTACCGGAACGGGCCGCATGCCGGTGCAGATTCTCGCCCACATGGGAGATCTGTTCGACTGGGCGCTCAGCGCGGCCATCGGCCAGGAGCGCTGGCATGTCTCCCAGCCGCTCCCCTGGGCCGACGAGCAGCATCGCTTCTTTCAGTCGCTCCAGTCCTTCGACTCGTTTCTAGCCTCCGACGGCCCGCTTCACGTCCCCGTCGAGCGGCTCCTGCAAGGCCCTGTCGCCGACGCGCTTACCCACACAGGCCAGTTGGCCATGATGCGCCGCCTCTCCGGCAGCCCAATCCGCGGCGAAAATTTTGTAGCAGCCGCCATTGAAGTGGGCCGAGTGGGAGCGGATCACCCCGCCCCGGTCCAGCCCTTCAAGTAGCCAAAACCCGAGGGTGCCCCAGGTCTCGAGTTTG